>Ga0307373_10000116_pt1 | contig 136462 bp, 115 predicted proteins | sample OX2MG_FD_202534 | JGI IMG/M metagenome (GOLD analysis project Ga0307373, IMG submission 202534) | Soil microbial communities from Risofladan, Vaasa, Finland - OX-2 | ecosystem: Environmental > Terrestrial > Soil > Coastal area > Acid sulfate soil | place: Finland: Risofladan, Vaasa... | reverse complement strand
GGTAGCCCAAAAAGCCGCGCCGCGAGGTCCGCTGCGCCACCGTTCGTGAAAGACGTTCCACCAGTGCGTCCATTCGCCGTCTCCTGTTTCAAAGGGCGCGCCCGAAATTTCCAGGGCCGTTTCCCGAACCGCTCCCTATCCAAAAGATCCTGCCAACGATATTGCCAATAGCATTGCACGCCCGGCGATGCCAGTTGCCCCGCGCGCCGCCTCCGGGCGGGATAGCATGGCCGTCAGTGTTGAGCGGGCGGCGTCGCCAGCGCCTCACCGGCGACCTGGTCGTCGGGGACGACGATGCCTTTGGCTTTCAGACGCTTGACTAAAGCGTCGCGGGTTTCGGTGATGCGAATCAGTTGATGCGGCCGGTATTTTGCGACCTCGGCCGCCGTGTAGGGCGTGAAGTCCGAGGGCATCTCGGCCTTGTTGAAGGTGAACAGCAGCCAGTTGAGCACCTGGGCGATTTCGGCATCGCTCAGCGCGGAGGCGGCGACACCCGGCACCTCGACGAGATATTCGCGGCCACCGGGCACCTGTAGAAAATCCGCCATCGAATCCGCCAGACGCGGCACGGCGCCGGGAATGCCCTCGGCGCGCGGCTTATGACAGCCCCAGCAATTGAGCGTGTAGAGTTCGGCCGGCGGCGAGCCGCCGGCCAGTGCGGCGCTCGCCATCGAGAGCGCGGCGACCAGCACAGCGACGGCGCGCGGTTTCATCGGCGCGGCGCGTCCCTACTTCGCGGCCTTGTTCCCGAGCTCTTTAATCAGCGCGTCGCGCTCGGTATGAACGCCCGCCGCGGTAAGCTGTCGCGCGCGCTCGGCTTTGACCTCGTCGGCGGAGATCGGCTTGAAGTCCGCGGGCAGCAGTTTGGCATTGAGACTGGTGAGCACGTAGGTGAGCACGTCAGCGACGTCCTGATTGCTCAACTGCGGCCACGGCGGCATGTCGCCCTCGAAGCTGTCGCCGCCGGAATCGATCTTGCCGCCCATCCCGAACGATACCACGTCAATCACATAGGTGCGGCCGTCCTTGAGCGCCACGTAGCGGCCCACCGAGTCGGCCAGCGGCGGATAGACCGAGGGCGCGCCCTTGCCGTCGGGCTGATGGCACACGGCGCAGTTCGAGATAAACACCCCATGGCCGTCCGCCCGCGCGGTGGTCACGCCGGCCGCGAGCGCCACGGCGCACACGGCCGCAATCAGCCCGATCCGCGGACTCAGGTTTTGAGACCGAGGCGCACGGCGGTCGTGCAGTTGACCACGTACGATGAAGGTTTGGTTCCGAAGCACCAGATCACTCCGTTATCCAGTTGAGTCCTGTAGATAGGCATGTCGCCCTTGTTATTTTCGCAGAAGCAGCGGCCGCACACGTCTTTGCCGCAGCAATCGCGATAGCCAATTATGTATTCCTTGCCGTCGTTGGGATCCTGGCAAGTGCCCACCCACGAAGTCGGCGACATGATAGTGCCGGCCGGGCACTCGGTATGGCTGCCACCGCAGCACCCGCATAGGTTGCCGTCGAAGCCGCAGTAGCGCCAGTAATCGCAGGTCGCGGGATCGTCGTTGCGTCCGGTTCCGGTGGCGCCCATCGTCATCTGCGCCTGGGCGCTCCCCAGCACGCGATCGATCGGCAACAGCGGCAGGACCATTCCTCCGAGCATCAGTTTGCCCATCCGGGCAAGGAAGCCGCGCCGCGAAGTGCGCTGCGCGACTCTGCGGGTGAGCTGTTCGACCAGGGAGTCCATTGTTCGCCTCCTTGCCTATTTGGGTCCGCGCTTGCCGGATGCGGCAAGCGGCTCGGCCTCGTGGTTATGCGCGTGATCATCGGCGTGGCCATTTGCGTGAGCATGTTCATCGTCATGCAGATGCTCGTGCGGCTCGTGGCCTTCGGGCCGCGTGGATTGGAGGAACTGCTGGATCGACGGAACTCCCATCTGCTTGGCCTCGATCAGGCTCTCCAGATGTTCGCGCGTGTTGAGCAGTCCCTTGGCCCGGATGATACCCGAGTCGTCGATCATCACGCCGTACGGCAGCTTGCCGATGCGGTAGGTCATCCCGACGTCGGACGAAAGCACGTAGGGAAAGTCTTCGAGGTGCTGCACGCGGATGAAGCGCTCGTGTTCGACCGGTTCGCCGTCGCTGGTCAGGATGACGTCGAGCCAGGAGTTCTCGGCCTGCTGGATCGATCTCACGATCGGCAGCAGCTTCTTGCACACCGGGCAAGTCGGGGAGAGGAAGAAGAGCAGCGTGCTGCGGCCGCGCGCGCCGCCGATCTTGAGCGGCGTGCCGCGGCGCAGGTCCTTGACCTCGAACAGCGGCGCGGCCTCGCCCTCCTTGGGCCCGCGGTCGAGCGTCAGCGCGCCCATCGGCGCAATCCGTTCGTGCAGAACGCCGACCTGGCGCAGCAGCGCGAGCATCATCACCGCCATGGACAGCACCAGCGCCCACAGCAGGATCTGCGAAATCACCAACGTTTCAAGCATTTAGCGCACCCAGCGCGCGAAGCCCGGGGGCGTTCGCGATTAGATAGTTGGCGGCGGTGTAGAGCACCACCACCGTGGCCGCCGCCATGCCGACGGTGGCGAGGTCGAGAAAATCCATCGGCCGCGCACCGGCGGGCATCAGCGCAATCGCGAGCAGCGCAAACAGCGCGCCGTTGCGCAACAGCAGCCACCAACTGAGCCGCTGGCGGAGCGCCGGCCCGAAGCATCCACAGTCGATGTCGGTGCGGCCGCGCGCGAGGTTGATCACGATCGCGCCGGTGAAGACCCCGAGCAACGCGATCAACACCAGCGCCGCGGACGCGCGAATCGGGCTCAGCAGCAGGCCCAACGCCGCGGCGCACTCCACCACCGGCGCTACCCAGGCAAACGGCGTCGCGAGCCACTCCGGAATCAGGCGGTAGTTCGTCACCGCACCGCGAAAGGCCTCCAGGTCATAGAACTTGAGCGCGCCCGACGCGGCGAAAATGGCCGCGGCGGCGAGCCCGGCCGTCCATCCGAGTACTGGGTCGATTTGCGGCATCATTCTCCGTAAGTACTTTCAGAGCCCGAACATCGGAGCTGAAACATCAGAACCCGTACATCTCCCATGGCACGCCCGAGAGACCCGAGAGCGCGCCGAGATACCTGCCGTCAAGCGCCGAAAACGACTGCAGGGTGGCGGACATCGCGTTCAGCGTGAAGAGCGTCGGAGCATCGTCCTGGCTGACCAGGATGGCGTTGGCCTGCTGCGGCAGCACGATCCGGTCAACGCGCTTTTGCCCTTTCACGTCATACACCCACACTTCGGTGCCCGGTTTCTTGTGCGTCCAGTCGCCGCCGCCCTGGTGCATCAGAACGAACAACAGGCCTTTGGCGGGGTTGCCCCATATCGGCTCATAGCCGCCCGGCAACCATCCGGCCTTCTTGTCATCGTCGCTCAGCAACGACCAGGACTGGCCCGGTTCCGCCGGATTCGATCCGAGACCCATCGGGTAGACCATCCCATGGTAGCTGACGAAGTAGGCGTCGTCGCCCACCCGCGCCGGCACGCCGAAGACCGGGTCTTTCTCGATGTCGAAGAACGGCTTGGCGGTGCGCTTTTGCGCCGTCTGCTTACCGTTGTCGTCGAACTCGGTGGTCATCATCGAGCCGTCGCTGCACACCGAAGCGAAGCGGCGCGGCCCGGCGATCAGGACTTCAGCGCATCCGGAAGTTTCGATTTCGCCCGCGACACTGCGGTTCAGTATATCGACCAGGCTGACCGACGTCGCCGGGGTCACGTTGGCGACCAGTACGAAGCGGCCGTCGGGCGTCACGGTCATCTGGGAGCTGTCGGGAATCGAGAGCTGGCGCTTGGTCGGGAGAATCACTTCACCGGCCGGCGCCAGGTGGCGCGCGTCATAGATAGTAAGTACGTCCGTGCGATCGCCGCGCGCGCCCCGCGAGTAGTAAGTGTCGGCCATGTAAAACTGCTTGTGGTCCGGCGCCACCGCGAATGCGCTGACTATTCCGCCGGTCATCTGGCCAAGCACCTGGAGCGAATCGCCGTCGACGACGAACACGCTGGTGACCTCGAGCGTGCCGCTGAACGGGTTCATCACGAATACCCAGTGTGGTCCGGCCAGCGGCAGCTCGCGTACCTTGACGCCCTCCTCGGGTGGCATCTGGGCCAGCGCGCCGGAACCACACCAGGCCGACAGGCCGAGCAGGATTGCGACGATGAACACCGCGCGTTTCGCCATCTCGATTACTCCCTTGCAGGTCCTAAGCATAATTTCGGCTCGAGCCCTAGCTGCGTCCCTTGATGGGCTGGAAATTGTACTGGAACTGCATGTACATAAGGCTCTTGCCCTTGAAGACGCCGCCGGAAAACGAGTTAAGCCGGTCGTTGCCGAGGATACCCACATACCCGAGCGTCGCGAAGTACTTGTTGGTCCACGGCGGCGTCATCACCAGGGTGGGGAACAACAGCGAGGTGTCGCCCGACGGGTTCCAGATCATGGTGTAGGTCGGCAGGATCGCGCCCCACCACCAGCTGGTGTTGACGCTGAACAGGATCTGTTCCTCGCTGTGGCGGTAGCGTTCGGCATAGAAGTCGTAAACCAGGTTTTTGCCGTAGCCAATGATGGTAAAATTATTCCATTCCAGATTGGTGGTCAGCGTACCGGTGCGGGTCAGCCACGGAACGTAGAGACCGTCCATGTCGAGCGCGACCAGCGTGTTGACCGTGCTCTTGTTGACCACGCCGTTTCTAACTGCCATGTCGGTGGTGTTGATCGGCGTTGAGTCCTGAAACATCCCTTCGGTTCGGAGCACGAAAGGTACGCTGGAAAGGAACTCGCCTGGCAGATAGATGGGCCGGTTCAGCGTCGCCCCGATATCGTTGAATTGCTGGAATCTGGCTTGCAAATATTGAGGGCCGCCGGCATTACCCGTCACGTAAAACGGCGCGCCGGGCGTTCCGCCTTCGTTGAACTGGTGGCCATGCCAGTAGATTCCGGTGATCTCGGCGTTCTCCACCAACGTGTGTATGCGAAAGCCTTCTGTCGAACTGCTCAACTGGTCGCCGGGCAGACGGTAGCCGAAGAAGGGTGACGCAAAGTTGCCGGGCGCCATGCAATGCTGGCCAACGATTCGCCCGCACAATTGAGGAAAGGCGGTCATCCTAGCCGGTATCCCGGGCGTTCCTAACAGGTACGGAGTCGGCTGAACCTGAAAGCGAGCGGACGAAACCAAGGTGAACGGCGCCAGCAGCGATACCGATCCGGCGACGTCGTGCTGCCCATCGTACCAGTTGCTGTGCGGATTGGAGGACTGGTTCGGAGTGTCGACCGAGGGGTTGTACATCGGCTGCCAGGCCGGCGTCCAAACGCCCTCGATAAAGTTCGCGGTGAGTGGGCCCCAGGATGGAAGGCTCACGATTGGATGCACCATCCACAACGGCAGCCGTGACTGTTCGAGATTGGAAAAGCCAAAGTTCCAGGTGAAATCCTGCGGGTTGATTACGTCACCCACGCGGAAGGCCAGCGACTCGCCCCAGGTCACGATCTGGCGGCCCACGAACAACGTGAGCGGTCCCGTCGTGTTCTTCCAGTACGCATCTCTGACGTTGTACTGGTCGTAATAATCCGACATGTCATTCATGCCGGCCCGATACTCGAATGGGTACGGAGGCTCATACACCGCCCATCCACGGACGAAGAACCGGTTGTCGCCGTTGAGTATGTAGTTGATGTCCACCTGGAGCCAGTTGCGCTCGGTGGCCAGCGAGTTCTTGCTTTTGTTGTAGCGGATGTTGCTGGATTGGACCCACATCCCGGTGGTATTGTTGATGAAACCCGAAACTGACAGACCTTGCATCCATCCCGGGTTCTCGCTCACGTCGATGAACGGCGCGCTGCTGCCCATCAGGGCGCTCTTGTAAAACGGCTGATTTGACGTTTGCTGGACGGCAGCGGTTTGCGCTGAAGCGGGACCTCCGGCCGCACCGAGCCAGGCGAACGCGGTCAGCATCGCCAACGCGATAAGCAATCCGGAGCGCTTCTTTTGAATGGGTTTCATACGTCTACCCCTCCCGAGGCTCGTGGCCGCGTGCCGCGCTGCGCGCCGCATCTTTGCGGCATGCGGATGCAGCGGCGGCATCCCCGATTCAGCTTGAAACCGCAGCCATCGTTTCCTTGCGTAAATCCTCTTCCGCAACACCACCGAAAATGAAGCGCGGGCGCGCCCACGCTATGTATGCCGGCAATATCAGGAGCCCGACGATCACATTGGTCGACATCAGAATGATCAGCAATACGCTCATCTCGTTATGGAACAGCACCGGGGAAAATACCCACGGCGCCAAGCCGCCGATGATCACCGAGAAGGTCGCGAGCACGGCAGCGCCGGTGCCCCTGAGCGCGGTCGTGATGGCATCTTCCAGGCGCCTGCCCTCCGCACATTCGTCGCAGATGCGCGACACCGCATAGATGCCGTAATCGACACCCAACCCGATGCCCAGCGAGATGACCGGGATGGTATCGATCGTGATGCCGATATCCGCCAGCCGCATGTAGATGAAGGCGGCGAAGTTGGCCGCGATACACGACACCACGAACAGCACTCCCGCCACCAGCGAGCGGTAGACCACGGCGCAGAACAGGAACACCACCCCGAGCACGAAGGTGATGTTGATGAAGTCGAGCTGGTAGAGCACGTCGTTGGCGGCGGCATACAGGCCCGCAATTCCGCCGAGATATACAACCTCGACTTCCTTGGACGCGGGATCCCATTTGCGCCGCTGCACGAATTCGGCCAAGCGGGCCTGGATGTTATTGAGCGTCTGATATGTGTGGTCAGCCAGCAGAATGCGCAGGATGCCGTCATTCTTGTTCATGTTGACCCACTGATCGGCCTCTCCCGGCGCGGTCCCCTGCATGAACAGGAAATACAAGCCCATCGCATCGTCGGACGTGCGCGGCAATGCGAGGTACTTCGGATTGGCATAGTGGAACATCTGGTTGTACGGCTCGATGATGTCCGGCACGATGGAAATCACGCTGGTGACCTGCGGATCCTCCTGCATGAAGCGTCCGAGGTCACGCTCCAGCCGCATCACGTCGGGCGCCAGCATGTCCGGCGTCCAGGCCGCACTGATCTGGCTGGCGGCGCGCGCCCGCACGATTATCCAGCCCTCGTCCAACGGGAACACCTGCCTGACCGCGTTGATATCCTGGTTGACCTTGGCGTTGTGCCGGTATAGCGGCGTGCCCGGTTCGGTATAGCCGATTTTGGCCCGGATACCGGCGATGAACCCCACCACGATCAGCACTCCCACCGCCGCCAGCGCGCCCTCGCGCGCGAATCCGGGAGTGATTGGGAATTCGACCAGCCTGTCGACGACCGGCGCCAGCAATCCCCGCTTCACCTTGCGCGCCGGAAGCGGCTTGGGCGTCGGCAGATAGCTCATCATGATCGGCTGAAAGATGAACACCATCGTGAGACTGCCGCCCAGCCACACCGCGCCCGAGGAGGCCACGTGCTGGAGCGACGGGATGCCGCCGAACGAGATGAAGACGATGCCCGCGATGTCGGCCAGGATCGAGAGCAGGCCCGGCGGCAGCATCAGGGTAGTCGTTACTTCGCACGCGGCCATCTTATCGTGGCCGTGCGTTTCAAGCTCGTCGTAATAACGCCCCTGCCACTGGATGCCGTGGCTCATATCGCGGGCGGTCAAGATGAATCGTATGACCAGCATCACCGGGTCGAACTCGTAGCCTTCCCAGCCGATGAACCCGAGGCCCCAGACAGTCGAGAGCAGGCCGGTGACGAGCGGCGCCCACCAGGTGCTGCGGCCTTTGAAGAAGACGTACAGGATCAGGATCATGATGCCGTCGGAGATGAAAAAGATCGTCACGAGCACGGGCAGGTAGTAGTACCCGTAGCCGCGGATCATCGGCTCGCCGGCAGCGTAGATGACGGTGTTGTCGTCCTGGTATTTGGCTATGATGCCCTGGATCTTGTTGAAGACCTCGCGATAGTTGAGCCGTCCCTCGTAGAACGAGGCCATGATGGCGGCGCTGCGTCCGTCATCGCTCACCAGGCTGCGCATCTCCAAGCGATGGATGAAAATTTCGCGCTTGATCTCTTGAATCCCGGCCTCCGAGGTCGGCACGTCAGGATACATGTAGGCCTTGTAGACGAGATTACCGGGCAGCGCGACCGCATATCTGACGCGGAAGGAACCCAACGATCGAATGGACTGATGGTTGACGGCGGGCAGCAGGTCGACGTCGTTGTTGATGTCCTGGATCTTTCTGAGCGTCTTATAGTTGTAAATGTCTCCGTGCTTCACCTGCACCATCAGGGTCAGGCGCTGCGCACCGCCATAGCGCTCGTAGTTGTGGTAAAGCTTGACGTAGGGGTGATTCTTGGGAAAAAAGTCGATGAAGCTGGTGCCGATAGTGAGCTTGCTCGCGTAGTAGCCAAAGATGCCTGTAACCACGAGCAGGGCTATCCCGATTATCGCGCGGTAGCGCAGTATGAACCGGCCCATCACTTTCCTGTCACCACCTTCCAATGCGCGCCACCGTCTCCGGTACGCACGATTGTCCCGCCCAGTCCCACCGCGACTCCGTTTTTCCCATTGAATGCGATATCGGCCAGACTGAAAACCGTCGGCGACTGCTCTGTAGGTGGCGCGCCGCCAGCGGCCAGCGCGACACGTATCAGCGCGCCGCCGTCGCCTGAACCCCACAGTTCCGTGGGCGCGGAACCGGATGCCCCGTCCACGTAGGTCACGCTGTACATCGGAGCCGCCGACGGCGCGGTGAACGATTGCCAAGTCGTGCCGCCATTGTCAGTGCGCAGCATCGTACCGCCCTGCCCGGCCACCCATCCGTGCTGCGCGTCGCTAAAGCGCACGGCGAACAGTGCCGGCAATTTGAAATCGGCCCGCTTGCCGCCGATCTGCGGCGCCCACGTCTTGCCACCGTCAGCGGTATGAATGATGGTCTCGAACTCGCCCACCGCCCATCCGTTGTGCGCATCGGCAAACGCTACGTCGAAAAAGATTAAGCCACCCTTGAAGGTCTGCGGCTGCCAGTGCGCGCCGCCGTCGGCCGTGCCCAGCAACAAGCCGTTGCTGCCGGAAGCATAGGCGGTCTGGGGATCGACCACGGCGATGCGAAAGACGTTCTCGGTGGTGCCGCTCGACTGCGGAGTCCAGGTCACACCGCCGTCGGTGGTTTTAAGGATTAGCCCGCCTTCGCCGCCAATCCATCCGGTCTGGCCGTCGCCGGCAAACCGGATGCTGTAGAGATCGGACCAGGAAAGATCGCCCCGCTCCGCGATCGCGCGCCGCTCCCAGTGCCGGCCACCGTCGGTCGAGGTGAGCAGCGACCCTTCCGTTCCGACGACGTAGCATTTGCCCGACGGCTGAAACGCAACACTGAAGAATGAGTCCCAAGGCTTGAGCAGGCTCGCGCCGCTATCGCCGGCGGGCGCCGCAGCCACCGCCGCCGGCAAAACGAATATCGCGACTGCGGCCAACAGCGTCAGTGCGAACACGCCACTTCGGCTCGTGTGCGGGGTCTGCCGCTTACCCCAAGCCTGGTTCGAATGCGAGATGATCAGTTCCGCGTGTTCGGGTGATACCAACCCCATCAACTATTCTCCCGCCAGGCGTGCCTTTTCTTTAGCTGCGCGAACCTCCAAGCTCCCCTACTGCATAATCTTCATCAGGCCGTCAGGACTCGCGTACCGGCCGACATTCGAGAACCCCTGGGAGTCGCACTCATGATCCACGCACACGTGCAGACCGATGAACACGGTCGCGTGCTGATCCTGGAAATTCACGACATAGCCGGTGTTCGGCCCGGTTATCGTCACTTCCTGACCCTGTAAGCCAAGACCGGGGATAATCGCCGGGTAGGCAAACACGACGATCCATTTGTAGAGATGTCCCGCCCGGTCCCACACCTCGGTTTGGTCGGGGAAATAGTTCTCCTTGTCGAGGAACAGGAGGCGCTTGCCGTAGCAGTAGCCGCGCGAGAGCGCGGGCAGCCGCGTCATCTGCACCATGTACACATCGCGGACTTCCCACGGCCCCGAACCCGGATTCGGGAAGGGCACTACTCCCTTGAGGCCAAAGTAGTAATACCTGGGATCGAGCGAGGTTGGCGTGCCGCAGGTATCAAAGCTCTCGGGAGTTCCGTGCATCAGGGTCAGAATCTTCTTTTCTCCGACGTACACGTTGTCGAACAGATTTCCCATTCGCGGAGCGCCCTCCTGGGCATCCTCGTACACGAAGTCGGTGCCGAAGATCGGCGCGCAGCGCGCCGCCTGGGAGACCCGCAGAGAACGCCGGAGGCTCGGGATGTATTCGTAAAGCTCGTCGAGCACCGAAGGGTCGTTCCATGTCATGTCGAGCGACGCGAAATACTTGCCTTGCTCAGGAGCCGTTTGCTCGAAATACGCGGCGAAGAAGTAGCCGTTGTTGCCGGGCAATTCCCGCGGATACCCCGGTTCGCTCAGATGCGTGAGCTGCGAAAAGACGATGTTCGAGTCGGCCGTGCGGGTGAAGTTCGCGTACTGGTCCAGGGTATAGGAGCAGTTGGGGGCCTCCTCCACGACCGGGGCTGGGCGGTAGTAGTTGTTGTAGTACATCTTCGCGCCTACTTCGCCCTTGTCCCCCGCCATCGGATTGGCAAAGGGAAACCCGCCTACGTATCCCTTCGGGATATATCCGCCATCGGATGTCTTAACCAGCGACGTCTGGCTGCCGTACTTCTCGGTGTCTTCCGCGAAGGGCTTGGGCGGCAGAATGTGACGCGTCGGACCCACGTCGATTTCGATACCCTGCGGCATGTGCCAGAAAAGGTCACCCTTGAAAAGATGGATCATGCTCTCGGGCATGAACTGCTGATACTGCTGCCAGTTGGCCTGGGTGATCTTGGTGCCGATCGGAATTCCGTTCTCGTATCCCTTGTCGGCCTGCCAGGGAGCAGGCTGCGCGTGCGCCGGCGAGGATATCGCTCCCAGCACCAGCGCGGCGGCCAAAAATGCGGCAATGGCGGATAAGCGTCGAGCCATGGCTATAACCCCTTCCCCGTACCGCGGTCTCTGGTCACGGGAATTTAACGAAGAGTCCAATCTCTCGTCCGATTCGTTCGCTTTCAAAGGCAACGCGGATGCCAAATGAAACCCGCCAACTTCTGCGGCACGGCCGCCGAGGCACCCGGCCAACATGCCCTTATCGCGGGCTGTGGCCCGACAGTAAGGCAGCATGACCGAACGGATTCCACACCTCCGGGTACCGTGGCACCTCATCGTGTTGAATCAAACCTCACGCAACCTTAATCCCCAAGCCTCACAATCATAACTTCGTCGTCACGGCCAAAACCTACCGCACGGTCGCTTAACAATGCAAACAAATTTCCGGACAAAATCCGCAGCTTCGGCCTCCTTGCGCCAACTCGCGCCCGAAAAGCGTCTTAGCCCATACGAATGTCGCCGACAAGAGCCCACACCATCACTGCGCCGCGCAAAGTGAACCACCAAGGCCCGAAAAAAACTCCTGCGGCGTCGAGAATCGCGCGCGCGATGCGCGCGTTATAGTTGACGCGCGGCGGCAAAGAAGTCACAACCGCCTCTTACGCGATCGCGCATGAGGAGTGCGACGCGGTTCGACGATGAAGGAAAATCGATCCGCCCATCGCGAGACAGCGACAAATTTCATGACCTTCGCGGCAGCGCTATCGCTGCTGGCATTTGCGCTCGCGCTGGCGGCGGGCGGCGAGGCCTTCGCCGCACCGGATAGCGCGAGGGCGGCGAGCGCGCCGCCCGCCGCGGGCGGTGCGGGGTCTCCGGAGGCCAGCGTCAGGCGGCCCGCGGCTCACTACGTCGGTACCGTGTACTGCTACGCCTGCCATCAGGAATTGTCGCTCGAGTTCGCCCGCACCAAGATGGGCAAGCGGTTCCTGGTCAAGCCTCAGAACGCTGTCGAGCGATTGGGTTGCGAGGGATGCCACGGCCCGGCCAGCAATCACGCCGAATCGGGCGGCGGTTTGAGCGTCGGGGGAATGGCGGAGTTCCGGATCGATCACGGACAGTCGATCGAGCGTAACAACCGGGCCTGTCTCCAATGCCATGACGAGGCCTTTTTTCACGGCAAGACTCACGAGATGCGCCGGATGGCCTGCTTTGACTGCCACGTCGTGATGGTGCGCATGAGTCCCACCTTCCAGCTCGCGCCAGCCGCCGCCGGTGAAGACTGGAATCGCGGCCGTACCTGGGGCGACGCCGCGCTGGTGGGTCTGCTTGCGGGGGCAGTGTTCGGCGGATGGCGGCGGCTTAGGCTGCGGCGCCACCGCAAGGGCTGAGCGACGGACGAGCGCGCTCAGTCACGCGGCGAAAAGACACGCGGAAGCTAGCTCGAGGAAACTGCTCGGGAAAACTGCTCGGAAGACTACGCCGAAGGATCACGCGGAAAAAGCTGCGGAAGAATCTACGATGGACTGGATCGCCTTCGCACGCGGGCCCGCCTTGCACTGGTCGCTCGTCATCATGGTCTGCGGCCTCTGCTGGCGGCTGGGCGCCTTCATCTTCAGCCCCCCCGAGCGCGACCTCTACTGGGCGCGCAAGCAGTTCTGGCTGGGACGCGGGCACTGGCAGGTCGAAAGCTACGTGATGCACGTGGGGCTGCTGATCGTGCTTTTCGGCTTCGCCCCGCACATCCTGCTGGTGAGCGATTTGACCGGCCTGAGCTGGCCCGGTCTGCCGATTGGCCTGGTCTGGTTTGCGGGCTCGGTCACGGTGGTCGCGATGGTCGCGGTGCTGCTGCATCGCCCGCCCGATGAGGCGCGCTCCACCTGGCGCGCGCGCCTGGACGAGTACTTGAGCTGGCTGGTGGTGTTGATGCCGCTGGTGACCGGGATGCTCGCCTTCCCGCACATGGGCGGCACCTCGCTCACGCGCCCATACGCCGCCCTGCTGACGGCCCATCTGCTGAGTGTGGAGTTCCTTATGATATGGCTGCCGTTCGGGCGGCTCGCGCACCTGGTGCTGATGCCGCTGTTGCGCGGCACCGCCCGCACATTGGAATTGCTCGGGGTCTGGAGCTGAGAGCGGCGCGCGGCGAGGCGCCGGTCGCGATTCGGGCGCAGGCGCGCCAGCGCGGACCTAACGCGCGTGTGAGGCCTCCGCGTGAGGCCTCAAGGTGGCGTGCGACCTTGTCAAATGATACTTAGTTGAACAACCAATCGATCCTCCAACAATCGATCCTTCAACTTGATTCCAACGGATAAAATTCGTCATCGAGCGCGAGGGAAACCCGCGGGCAGAATTCCGTGGTGGCCGGCGCTGGCCACGCTCGCGATGCTGGCCGGATGCGCCGCCGGCGAGTCGCAGCAGTACGCGCCCTCCAGCGCCGAGCCGATAGCGCAAGGCTCGACGGCCGCGGCATCCCAAGCCGCCGGTGAGCCGGGTTTCAGCGGGCTATGGGAAGGAACCTCGACCGCCACTTGCATGCCGCTTCAGCCCGATGCAACCCGCTGCAACGCGCAGGTGAAAATCACGCTCCAGATGTTTCAGCAGGGCTCCGCGCTGACTGGCCATTACACCTGCACGACCGGCACCATGGTCTGCCGCGATTCGAACAGCACCGGCACGATCGCCGACGGCAAAGTGCGTGGCGCCGGGCTGAGTATGCGCGTGATGATGCCGGACGGATCGAGCTGCCTGTTCAACGGCAGGCCCGCGCAGAGCCAGAACAACGCGCAGAACCAATTGACCGGTTCGTACTTCTGCATGCAGGGCGGCGGCTATATCGAACAGGGCCGCTTCCAGGTCGAGCGCAGTTATTAGCAGACCGAGCGTTCTGACCTCTTTCCCCATGTCTTGAGGATGTCGATAAACATAGAAATCGCTTCGCGTTGATCCTTCACTTCGGCAACCCTCCTTCAGGATGACAACAAAAAGGCTCCCCCTTTTTGTCATTCCGAGCATCGGCGAACGATCAACGCGGAGCCATCGATCGTTTCTCCGTATTTATCAACACGCTTTGCTTTTGGGCGAGCATGAGGTGGGGGTCGAGCGATGAAGCGCCGAATGTCCTTCCTCTGCGGCGTTTTCCTCGTCCTGATTTTTGCATTCAGCGCGCCGCCTCTCTCCCGCGACAACGCGCAGCCAGCGCGTTTACGGAATCAGCACCGCGCGGCCCTTGACCTTGCCGGCCACGAGATCGTGCAGCGCGGAGTTCGCGTCGCTCAGCCGGTACTCTCTGGTGGCGAGCTTCACCTTCCCGCGATCGGCCAGCGCCATCAGTTCGACCAGGTCCGGATAAGTCCCGACCAGGTTGCCGACGATGGTCTTTTCGGTGGCGACCATTTCCATCGTGGGAATTTCAATCTTGCCGCCGTAACCCACGACGTAGTAGTAGCCGGCGTTGGCGGTCATCTTGAGCGCGCTCGCGACCGCATTGCCCTCGCCCACGAAATCGATCACCGCCTGCGCGCCGCCGCCGCCGGTTAGCTGCAGCACCGCGTCAACCTCGCCGCCATCGGCCTTGACCGTGTGATCCGCGCCGCATTCGCGGGCGAGGCCCAGTGCGAGGTCCGAGCGGTCGACCGCGATGATCGACGCCGCGCACAGCGCGCGCAGGGTCTGGATGCCGATATGGCCGAGGCCGCCCGCGCCGATCACCACCGCCCATTCGCCGGGCAGCAGATGGCGCGAGGCTTTCTTGGCCGCATGGTAGGCGGTGATGCCGGCGTCGGCGTGCGGCGCGACGTCCTTGGGCGCGAGCGTCTGCGGCAGCTTGATTAGCGCGCGCGCGCTGGTCTTGAGCAATTCCGCGTAGCCGCCATTGGAATCCAGCCCCGGAAACGCTCCGCCACCGTGCATGTCGTTGCCGCGGCGCGCGGCCAGCGTTTCGCCCGTGCTGGCCAGCGGATGGCAGATCACGGGGTCGCCGCGCTTGACGATCTCGACGGCGCTGCCGACCTCCTCGATCCAGCCCGCGTTCTCGTGTCCCATGATGTAGGGGAGTTGGACCGGAATCATGCTGCGCCACAGTCCCTCGATCACATGGAGGTCGGTGCGGCAGACGCCGGCGCCGCCGATGCGCACGATCACGTCGGTGGGCTTTTCGATTTTCGGCTCCGGCACTTCCTCGTAGCGAACGAAGTCGGGCCGCTTCAGCGCTTCATCGTAGTTGTGAAGAACCGCCGCTTTCATTTTATGCAACCGCCTTTCGATAAAGCTTTCGTCGAGTCGGCCCCCGGCCAACTGCGGTTTACACCCCGCGCGCCGCCTGGGTCAATCGCACGCGCCGCGCGCTATAGCGCCATCTCCTCGAGCGTCTTGCCGCGCGTTTCCGGAGCGTAAAGCAGAATCAGCATCGCGCCCAGCAGCGGCCCGATCGCGCATAGCGACGCCGCGTTACCCAACCCGCCCACGACCAGCGACAGCGTCCCGACCAGTACCGGGCTGATGAACCAGGCCAACTGCCCCAGGGTCTGGATGGTGCTGCTGTAGCCGGCTGCGCGAATCTCGGTGGGAAACAGCTCCGCCGACAGGGCCGAGGTCGCCGTGCGCGCGCCCTGGTAGGCGAACATCGTCGCCATGAACCCCAGCAGGATTGCGTGATGCCCCGAGGATTGGAACAGCACGACCATCGAGATTCCGGCGCCAAAGTAGAACACGCTGGTCGTCAGCCGCCGTCCGACCAGGTCGAGCAGGTATCCGCACAGGATCGTCCCCACCGTCGCCATCAGGTAGGCCGCGATGACCGCCGATCCCACCTGGGTCGAGGTCCAGTGATGGTCGCGCTTGGCGAAGAGGCTGAAGTAGGTGATCGTCGGTCCGCCGACGAAGCCGACGCTGTTGGCCAACAGCGCAACCAGGATCAGGCGTGCGCGGTAAGGGCCGCCGAACAACTTGACTTGCGCGCGGACGCTCTCGCGCCAGTTATGACGAACCGTCAGCGAGGCCCGATGCGCGAGGAAACGCGCGGTCTCGCGCACGTACTGCCTGAGGAACGCCACCAGCAGCAGCGGCGCGATCCCCAGCAGGTACATCCCGCGCCAGCCCCACGCCGATTCGGCCATGTAGCCGTACAGCGACCCCGCCACGGCAACCCCGACGAACGCCGCCATGTGAAAGCCGGCGATCGCCCGGCCGCGCAACTCGTCGGGGAATTCTTCGCTGATGATGATGATCGCCATCCCGAACTCGCTCGCCAGGAATACCTGCGAGCAGCTCTGGAACAGCGTGAAGCTGACCAGCCCGCGCGAGAGGCCCGTGAACAGGGTGAAGACCCCGTAGCCCAGCACTGTCACCGAAATGACCGGCTTGCGCCCGACGCGGTCGGAGCAGGAAATCACCAGGAACGACAACACGGTGCCGAAGCGCACGATCGAGGCGATCACGCCGATCGCCTCGTTGCCGAGGTGAAAAGTGGCGGCGATGTCGGGCGTGCAGAGATGGAAAATCGTGATGTCGTAGCCTTCGAAAATGGTCGCCGGGATCAGCAGGCCGAGCAACTGCCACAGGTACGAGCGCGGATGGCGCGGGACGCCGGCCGCGCCGCCAAAGACCGGCGCGCGTGCGTCGGACGCCGAGGCGGACGCCTGCGCGTCATCCATCAATTTTCACCCGCGCAATTTTCACCCGCGCAATTTTCACCCGCGCAATCTTCACCGGCACAATCTTCACCCGCCCATGCCTGACTCGCGCGCTGACAGCCCGCGCTCTCGCCCTCGTCATCGCGAGCCTCACCTGCCCCACCGCATCATCCGCCGTTTTCCGCATACAGTTGCGACCTTCACGCACGCGCCGCGCGCGCGTTCGTTTTCATATCGCCGGCGCGCTCTGCGCGAACTGGTCGAAAAATCCCCAATTGCACCCCTGCCATCGCTTCGTCCCCGTCCCGCGCGCGCACGCCGGCGCAATTAAATAGCATGCGCCCCAGCCCGTATCGATCCAACACCCCTCTTTCAACACCCGTCTTTTGACGCTTACCGTCATCCTGAGCCGCGGCTGCCGGAGCGAAGGACCCCGCCGCGCGGTCCTCCGCGCGCTAATCCCGAGACGCTAGCCTTGCGCTCCTTGCGCGGGTTCGGCCTCGCGCACCGCGGTCACGATCATCCGCTTGCCGAACAGGAGCGCGGGCGAGAAGACGTGGCGCAGGATCTCGGCGGTAAGCTCGGGCGGTGCGACGGCGCGGCGATGCTGGCGCGCCTTGCCGGCAAACGCCGCGACCGCGGCGCGCGAAGCGGCATACATCGCCAACACCATCGGCGCGAGCGCGATCGACGACGGGCTGAAGCGATCGGTGTGGACCTCGATCGCGCCGAGCCCCGCCAGGCGCATCAGGTAGCGCAGGCGGAAATAGTCGATAAGGAAAATGTGCCCGTGGTAGAAGCGGCCGGCCGAGCGCGCGCGCAGAGTCTCGACTTCGTTGGCGAGTCCGCGGCGCATCGTGCGCTGCCCGGTAAGCAGCGCGCTCAGCCGCGCGCTCAAGTGCATCAGGTTGGGCGTGGTGAGCACGATGCGGCCGCCGGGCCGCAGCACGCGGGCGCACTCGCGCACGAAGCCGGCCTGGTTTTCGAAATGCTCGATACCCTCGCGCGAGAGCACGGCGTCGAAGGCGGCGGTGCGAAACGGCAGCGGCGCGTTGCAGTCGGCGCGGACCCATCGCGGCGCCGGCGCACCGGCCGTCGGCGGAAAGAGGTCGGCCGAGACGACCTCGAAGCCCATCCGCTCGAGCTGCGCCGACTCGCCGCCCGCGCCGGCCGGGATATCGAGCAGCACTGCGCGCTCGATTCGACCCACTGGCTGTCGATCGAACAGTTGAAAAAAATCGACCCGCGCGCGCCGCTTTTCACTCACAAGGGACAAGGCTTTAGCCGAGCCGATGCGTCGGCGCAATCGCGCGCCCGACCCATCGGGCGCGATGCAAGGTTAGCGCGCGGATTGCTACCGATGTCCGGTAACGGAATAATCATCCGCTGAGCCCTTGATCGGCTGAGCCCTCTACATGGAAGCTTCATCAGCAACAGGCGCTTCGCGCGCTGAGCGCGCCGCGCAGATGTCCGCCGAGCCCGCGATCGAGGTCGGCGGCCTCGACTTCAGCTATGGCGATCGCCAGGCGCTCTGCGCGGTCGACTTTACCATCGCGCGCGGGGAAATCTTCGGGTTTCTCGGCCCCAACGGCGGCGGCAAGAGCACGCTGTTCCGCCTGCTCTCGACCCTGGTGCCGATACAGTCCGGCCGCGCGCGCATCCTCGGTTACGACTTGCGCGGCGCAACGCAGGCACTGCGGCGCAGGATCGGCGTGGTCTTCCAGAGCCCCAGCCTCGACGGCAAGTTGACCGTGGGCGAAAACCTGGCCATCCACGGCAATCTCTATGGCATCCGCGGCGCGCGGCTCAAGGAGCGCACGCGGGCGATGCTGGCGCGCCTGGACGTGAGCGACCGCGCGGGCGACCTCGCCGAGACGCTCTCGGGCGGATTGCGCCGGCGCGTCGAGCTGGCCAAGGCGCTGCTGCACGAGCCCGAACTGCTGTTGCTCGACGAGCCGAGCACCGGGCTCGACCCCGCGGCGCGGCGCGAGTTCTTCAACCTGCTCACGCGGCTGCGCGAGAGCGACGGCGTCACCATCGTGCTCACCACGCATTACATGGAAGAGGCCGAGCGCTGCGACCGCATCGGCATCCTCGACCAGGGCCGGCTGGTGGCGCTCGCGCCGCCAGGCGAGCTCAAGCAACGGGTCGGCGGCGACGTGATGGTGATAAGCGCGACCGCGCCCGAGGCGCTGGCGCAGAAGATCTCCCGTCAGTTCCAGGTCAGCGCGGCGCTGGTCGACGGCACGCTGCGGATCGAACGGCCGCGCGGACACGAGTTGGTGGCGCGGCTGGTCGACGAATTCGGCGGCGAGATCGAATCGATAACCTTCGGCCGGCCCACGCTGGAGGACGTCTTCGTCCACCTGACGGGCCATCGCTTCGTCACCCGCCCGCGCGCGGAGGATAGCCACTGATGGGCCGGGTCGCCTTGCAGGTGTGGACGCTATGGTGGCGCGAGATCGTGCGTTTTCGCCGCCAGCGCAGCGTGATCATCGGATCGTTCGTCCAGCCGCTGATTTTCTGGGTGCTGATCGGATGGGGCTTTCGGGCCTCGTTCAAGCCGAGCGGGATGCCGTCGGGAGTCGATTACGTGCAGTATTTCTACCCCGGCGTGATCATGCTGGTGCTGCTGTTCACCGCGATCTTCGCCACCATCGCGACCGTGGACGACCGCCGCCAGGGGTTTTTGCAGGGCGTGCTGGTCGCGCCGATCGCGCGCGACACGGTGGTGGCGGGTCAGGCGCTGGGCGGCACCACGCTCGCGCTGTTCCAGGGATGCGTGTTCCTGGTGCTGGCGCCGCTGGCCGGGATCCATCTGAGTGCCGCCGCGGTGATCGCGTCGATCGCCGTGATGACCATAATCGCGTTCGCGTTCAACTGTATCGGGCTGCTGATCGCGTGGCGCATCGAGTCGACTCGCGGCTTCCATCTGATCATGAATTCCATTCTGGTGCCGATCTGGTTTTTGTCCGGCGCGTTTTTTCCGGCCGCCGGCGCGCCGCTATGGCTGCGCTGGATCATGTGGCTCAATCCGCTGACCTACGGGATGGCGGCGCTCCGGCGCGCGCTCTACCTGGCCGAGCCGCGGACGCTCGGCGCGCTGCCGGGTGCGGCGTTCTCGGTCGGGGTAAGCGTGGTGTTTGCGGCGGCCGCGATGTGGTTTGCGGCGCGCGTCGCCCAGCGCAGCCAGGTCGCCGCCGGCTAGGGCGCCGGCCCCGCTTGCATATAGCGGCTTGATCGTCTCCATAATCGGAGCAATACTACTTCTACAACGGAGACGCGTCATGTCGTTCGCCCTCAGTTATCCGGTCACCCGCTACGAACCCTCTCCGTTAGTCGACCTCTCGGCCAAGACCGAGCGCGAGCGGCTGAGCCCGTCCGCGATCCGCGCGTTCTTCAACATCATGGCGCGCTGGAAGGTGCGCGACGAGGACGCCCGCGTCCTGCTCGGCGGGATCTCCAACGGACCGTTTTACGAGATGAAAAAGGCGCCGGCCGGCCGGGTGCTCGACCCCGACCGGCTGCTGCGCATCTCCCATCTGATCGGCATCTTCAAAGCGCTGAACATCATCTATTCCAGGAAGCTCGCCGACGCGTGGGTGCAACTGCCAAACACCAACCGGATCTTCGCCGGGCGCACGCCGCTCGCCTTCATGATGAGCGCCGGCGTGCCCGCGCTTCAGACCGTGCATCGGCTGCTCGACGCGCGCCGCGGCGGGATGTAGCGCGGGCGAGCCGCGCGAACAGTGCCCCGTTCCAGGCGCAGCGTTAACTTCCCTGGGACGACGCTGGTCCGCCAATTCGACACGCATCGGCTAATCCCTTCCAGGTACGCCGACGACGACGCCAGCGTGCTGACCGCGATCGCTGACGACGCGAAACATCTGCGCGACATCTTCGACCTCGACAACGCCGCCAACGACCGGTTGCTGGCGGAGAACAGCCTGCTGCCCGGCATCGGCGTCGACGAGCTGGTGTTCGGCGTGCCTTATTATCGGATCGTCAACGCCGCCTTCTGCCACGCGCATCCGCTCGGCAGCCGCTTCAACGGGCCGGAGCGCGGGGCCTGGTACGCCGCCTTCGAACTCGAGACCGCCGAGGTCGAGGTCGCGTTTCGAAAATCGATCGAACTGGCGGAGGTCGGCTGGTTCGACGAAATCGTCAGCTACGACGATTACCTCGCCGACTTCAGCGCCGAATTCCACGACCTCCGCGGCGACCGGCGTTTCGCCGAATGTCTCTCGCCCGCGAGCTACGTGGCCTCCCAGGAGCTGGCGCATCGGCTGCTCGTCGGGGCGCACGCGCTGGGCGTGATCTATCCGAGCGTGCGCCACAAAGGCGGCACGTGCCTGGGATGTTTTCGGCCGGCACTGGTGATGAACGTGCGCAAGGCGACCAGCTATCGGTTTCGCTGGAAGGGCACTCCGACGCCCGAGATTGAAGCGCTCAAATCCGTCCGACCCGAGCGTACTTAGTCAGAGTTGACCTGCGGCAGGCGCCCGGCCATCCAACATCATCAGTCGATCGGATCGAAGTAGGTCTCGCGGCGCCCTTCGAAATGGAACTCACGCGCGAGGCCGATCCACTTGCGGTCAACTCCGTGAAGCGGTTCGGGCAGTTGCTCCAGCGGAAAGAAGCCGACCTCCAGCGCCTCGAGCGGATTGGGCTTGAGCTCGCCGCCTTCGATCCGGCAATAGAATAGATGCGAGTAGATATGGCGATGGACGGAGCCGGCTTTGCGGCTGTCGATGATCGCCATCAGGCAAAGCGGCCGCACGATCAGCCCTGTTTCCTCCTCGGCCTCCTTGGCCACGTTCTCCGCCGGCGACATCCCGACCTCGCAAAACCCGGTCGGATACCACCAGCGGCCGTTGGGGCGCCGGATCATCAGGACTTCGCCGCCCTGGTTGAACGCGATCACGCCGCATCCCGAGGCCGTGGTGACGTAACCGTCGTAACCGTCGCGGACCTCGGCGCGCCAGCGCCGCAGAAGTTCGGCGGCGTCAGCGGGATCCGCGCCGTCGAGCGCCGCGCGCATCGCGGCCGCCTCGCGCAGAAGCTCCTCATAGCGCTCGGCGTCGAAGCCGTGGGGACTGAACGCAAGCCCGGTACGTGCAATAGCGGCGGTGCGCTCGACGAAGTGGGTGATCGCGGCCAGGATCGTGCTCATGGATCGTGACTCATGCGGCGGCGCATCGCGACGCGGCGCGCAGCGCGCGCCGCGGCACATCTCTTGGAGTATCGATTATAGCCCGCAGTCCCTTACGTGGCGGCTTCAGGAAATAGCCCCCGCCGACCCTGCCGCTTGAGGAAGTATGGATATACCTCGCCCACCAGGTAAACAGACCCGGTTACCACGATAACGTCGTCCGGTCCGCTCTCAACCATCACCTGCTCGACTGCGCGCCGCGGCTCGCGCACCACGCGCGCGGGAACCTGCGCGGAAAAGATCGGCAGCAGATTCTCGGGCTCCAGCGGACGCTTGGGCTGCACCCGGGTCAACGTCACGTCGCGCACGCGCGGCGCCAGCATGGCCGCCATCTTCGCCCACTGCTTGTCCTCGAGACAGCCGAAAATCAACCGCGGCCTGACTTGCGAGCCCAGTTCCACAGCGATCGTTTCGAGCAGCGCGCTGATACTCAGTTCGTTGTGCGCACAATCGAGAATGACCAGCGGCCGGCGCGACACCACGTCGAACCGCCCGGGCCAGCGCAGGTCCTTGAGCCCCTGCCGCATCGCCGGCTCCTCCAACCGCCAACCTTGCGCCCTAAGGGCCTCGACCGCCGCCAGCGCGATAGCCGCGTTCTCATGCTGAAACGGTCCGGCTACCCCCAGCTCAACTCGCTCAAGGCTGAGTCCCAGCCCCGAATAGTCGAGCAAATGAGCGGGCGCGCGGGAATGAAAAGAGAAGTCGCGGTCGGCCATCCGGACCGGGCTTTGACGTTGTGTAGCTAAAGCTGTCAGCACGCGGCGCGCCTCGGGGTCGCGCGCGCCGATCACCACCGGCACGCCGGGCTTGATGATGCCGCCCTTCTCTGCCGCGATCGCCGCGATCGTGTGGCCGAGGCGATCCATGTGGTCGAAGCCGATCGCCGTTATCACGCTGACCAGCGGCGTCACCACGTTGGTCGAGTCCAGGCGCCCGCCAAGGCCGGTCTCGATGATCGCCAGGTCGACCGCCGCCTCGGCGAAATAGAGGAACATCAGCGCGACCGTGAACTCGAAAAAAGTCAGCGCGAGATCGGCGGGCTCGAAAATCGCGCGCAGCCGCTCGATATATTCCAGCATCAGCCGCGCCGGCATCTCGGCGCCGTCGATCCGGGTGCGCTCGGTCAGATGAACCAGGTGCGGCTTGGTATAGAGGCCGCAGCGCAACCCCGCCGCGCGCATGATGGCGTCGAGCATCGCGGCCACCGAGCCCTTGCCCTTGGTGCCGGCAATATGGACCGCGCGCAGGCGCCGATGAGGGTCGCCGATCAGCGCGAGCGCCTGGTCCATGCGCTCGAGCTTGTAGATCTCGCCGCGGCCTTCGAGCGAATAGAGCCAGTCCAGCGTTTTTGACAGCCGCGGCATCGCGACCAGATTTTAGCGCGCCGGCCGCCTGAAACCTAAGCCTGCTTGCGGCGGCGGCCGCGCGTCCCGTGCCCGGCAAGCATCGCAAGCAGCCGCGCCAGCGTCACCCGCATCTGCGCGCGCGGCACGATCGCGTCGAGCATCCCGTGCGCGATCAGGAACTCGGCGCTCTGAAAGCCCTCGGGCAGCACCTGGTTGGTGGTCTGCTCGATCACGCGGCGTCCGGCGAAACCGATCAGCGCGCCCGGCTCGGCCAGGTTGAGATCGCCCAGCATCGCGAACGACGCCGCCACGCCGCCGGTGGTCGGGTCGCACAGCACCGCGAGATACGGCAGATGCGCATCACGCAGCCGCCCGATCGCTCCCGCCACCTTCGCCATCTGCATCAACGACAACACGCCCTCCTGCATCCGCGCGCCGCCCGAGGAGCAGAACACCACCGCCCCGAGGCCGTGCTTGACCCCATGGTCGATGAGCCGCGCAATCTTCTCGCCCACCACCGTGCCCATGCTGCCGCCCATGAAGGCGAAGTCCATCACCGCGAGCGCCGCCGGATGGCCTTCGAGTTTGCCGACTCCGGTGACCACCGCGTCGTTGCGTCCCGACGCGCGCTGCGCCTGTTCGAGACGCTGCGGGTAGGGCTTGGAGTCGCGGAATTCCAATGGATCGCCGGCCGCGAGGTCTGCGAAAAGCTCACGCCAGGTGCCGCGATCGATGGTTATGGCGAGACGCTGCTCGACGGTGAGCCGATGATGGTATCCGCACTTGGGACACACGTTGAGGTTGCGCTCGACCTCCTTGCGAAAGGCGATTTCGCGGCATCCGGGACATTTGACCCAGATGTTTTCGTCGGCGGCGCTTTGCGCCACTGCCGCCCGCTCGCCCCGCTCCCGCTCCGCCATCGCTCAGCCTCCCGCCGTGGCGCGCCCGACTCCGCGCGCCACGCGCATCGCCTGCTTCATCGCACCGACTACTTCGCCAACCGCCGCCCCGAGTCCGGGGCCCGCGCCCTCGCGCTCGATTATCAACGACAGCGCGCTGCCGACCACGACCGCGTCGGCGTACCCGGCGACCTCACCCGCCTGCGCGGCGGTCGAGATGCCGAAGCCGACGCCCACTGGAAGGTCGGTCACCGCACGCAGGGCGCGCACGCGGGTCTCGAGGCCGGCGGCCAGGCTGGTGCGCGTGCCGGTCACGCCGGTCACCGCGACATAGTAGAGAAAGCCGCTGCCCGCGTGTGCGATCGTGCGCACGCGCTCGACCGGCGTGGTCGGCGCGAGCAGATAGATGATGTCGAGGCCGTGAGCGCGGGCCGGGCGCGCAAGCTCGGCCGCCTCTTCGGGCGGCAGGTCGACCACCAGCAGGCCGTCGACGCCGGCGCGCGCCGCGTCCGCGCTCAGCCGCTCGCATCCGTAGTGCAAGATCGGGTTGTAGTAGCCGAACAGCACGATCGGAATCTGGCTCTCGCGGCGAAGTTCGCTCACCATCGCGAGGATCGCGGCCAGCGAGGCGCCCGCGGCGAGACCGCGCGCGAGCGCGCGCTGATTGGCCGGCCCGTCCGCCATCGGATCGGAAAACGGCACGCCCAGCTCGATCAGGTCGGCGCCGCGCGCTTCCAGTTCGAGCACCAGGGCGCGCGTGGCTTCGAGGCTGGGGTCGCCGGCGACGATAAACGGAATCAGCGCCGCTTCGCCGCGCGCGCGCAGCTCGGCGAAGGTTTTTTCGATCCGCCCCGCGGTTTTTTTCGCGTTCGCGTGCCCGCTCACAGCGTCACTCCCAAAGCACGCGCGACGGTCTGCATATCCTTGTCGCCGCGTCCCGAGAGATTGATGATCATCACGCGGTCCTTCGCCATCGTGGGCGCCAGCCGCGCCGCGTAGGCGACCGCATGCGCGCTCTCGAGCGCCGGGATAATTCCCTCGCTCTCCGAGAGCAGGCGCAATCCCTCCAGCGCCTCGGCGTCGGTGACCGCGGCATACTCGGCGCGGCCGCTCGCCTTGAGCCACGCGAGCTCCGGGCCGACACCGGGGTAGTCAAGTCCGGCGGCGATCGAATGGGTCTCGCGAATCTGGCCGAGTTCGTCCTGCAACAGGTAGGTGCGATTTCCGTGCAGCACGCCGACGCTGCCTGCGGTGATCGTCGCCGCGTGCGCAGGGCCGTTCAACCCCAGTCCGCCCGCCTCGACGCCGTACATGCTCACGTTCTTGTCGCCGATGAACGGATAGAACAGCCCGATCGCGTTGGAGCCGCCGTTGACGCAAGCGACCAGCGCGTCGGGCAGCCGGCCCTCGTGCTTGAGAATCTGGCGGCGCCCCTCGCGCCCGATCACGGATTGGAAGTCGCGCACGATCATCGGGTACGGATGCGGCCCGGCGGCCGTGCCGATGAGATAGTAGGTATTGGCCACTGTGGCGATCCAGTCGCGCAGCGCCTCGTTGAGCGCATCCTTGAGGCTGCGGCTGCCGGCGTCGACGGCGGTGACTTTGGCGCCCAGCAGCTTCATGCGAAAGACGTTGAGCGACTGGCGCTCGACGTCGACGCTGCCCATGAAGACCTCGCACTCGCGCCGAAACAGCGCCGCCATCGTTGCCGTCGCCACGCCGTGCTGTCCCGCGCCGGTCTCGGCGGTGATCCGCGCCTTGCCCATCCGCACCGCGAGCAGCGCCTGGCCGAGCGTGTTGTTCACCTTGTGCGCGCCGGTATGACAGAGGTCCTCACGCTTGAGGTAGATTTTTGCGCCGCCGAGTTTCGCGGTCAGGTTGGCGGCGTGGTAAAGCGGCGTCGGACGGCCGACATACTCGCGCGAGTAGCGCTCGAGCTCGGCGCGAAAGGCCGGATCGCGCCGCGCCGCGCGGTAGGCGCGCTCCAGCTCCGCGAGCGCCGGCATCAGCGTCTCCGCGACGTAGCGGCCGCCGAATTCGCCGAAGCGCCCGCGCTTATCGGGGTAGCTTTGCATGGGGGTGGTTGAATCCCGGGGGAGATCCTGGGTTGACGGACGAAGATCTGGCATTCGTGATGAAGCTCCGGAGTCTGCCGGGGTCTTTGATACCCGGCGCCGCTTCGACGCCGCTCGCGACGTCGAGCGCGTAAGGATTTAGCGCCGCCGCTTCGGCCACGTTATCCGGCGCCAACCCGCCTGAGACGAAAACGCGGCTCAGGTCGAGCACGCGGAGCGCGTCGAGCTGGCGCGCGTGCCCGGTGCCGCCGAAAAGTTGCGGATGAAACGTGTCGATCAAAATGAAGTCGGCCTTGATTTCGCCGATGTCGATCGCGTCGAGCGCCGCGTCGGAGCGCAGCCGCAGTGCGCGAATCACCGGCACCCGCCATCCTTGCAGCGCGGCGTCGTTCTCGTCGCCGTGAAACTGAAGCAGGTCGAGCTCGAGCGACTCCAGACGTTCGTTTATATAGGCGCGCGCGGCGTTCACGAAGACGCCCACCAACCGCGCGCGCCCCTTGACGACACGCGCAATCGCCGCCGCCGTCTCGATCGCCAGGCATCGCGGACTGGGCGGATAAAAGTTAAGCCCGAGGAAATCCGCGCCGAGGCTGACCGCCAGCTCGGCGTCCTCGCAGCGGGTGATGCCGCAGACCTTTATCCGCACCGCCATCGAGGGCCTACCCTTCGCTCCCCGTGAGCGCGGAGCGGAGCGCTTCGAGGTTCTGGCGCGGATGGCCGCCACGGAGCAGGCTCTCGCCGACGAGAAAGGCGCGGGCGCCGACGCGGTCGAGCCGGCGGATATCCTCGGGCGTGTCGATTCCGCTTTCCGAGACCACCAGCGCCGCCCCGCAATAACCCGCAAGCAATCGCTCGGTCACCGCGATATCGGTGACGAAGGTGTGCAAGTCGCGGTTGTTGATGCCGACGATTTCGGTGCCGGCGCGTTCGGCGGCGCGCAGTTCGTCCTCGTTATGGACTTCAACCAACGCTTGAAGACCAATTTCGCGCGCTGCCGCATAGAGCGCGCACAGGCCGGCCTCCTGCAACATCGCCGCGATCAACAGAATACAGTCGGCGCCGGCCGCACGCGCCTGGTGAAGCTGGTAGGGGTCGAAGATGAAATCCTTGCGCAGAAGCGGCAGATCGACGGCTGCCCGCACCGTCCGCAAATCCTCAAGTGAGCCTTTAAAGTGCTGGTCGGTCAGGACCGAAATAGCGGCTGCGCCCGAAAGCGCATATTCGCGCGCCACAGCAGCCGGGTCGAGGCCGGGAAGGATATCGCCCTTGCTCGGCGAGGCGCGCTTGATCTCGGCGATGATCGCCGGGCGACGCGCATGCAGGGCGGCCAGAAAATCGCGGGGCGCGGGCGCGCGCCGGGCGGCCTCGCGAATCGCCTCGAGTGGCGTGGCGGCGCGTTCCGCTTCCAGTTCGGCGCGCTTGGCGGCGAATATCCGCTCCAGAATCGAAGTCGCAGCCGAAGTTGAAGCGGAACTTGAACTCATGACATCTCTCCGTGACTCTCCCGCCTCATCCGCTCGATCACCTCGAGCGCCCGGCCGGCCGCGAGAATCTCGCGCGCCATCGCGACGCCCTCTTTGAGCGAGGCCGCGCGACCGCCGACGTAAATCGCCGCGGCGGCATTGAGCGCGAGCACATCTTGCGCCGGTCCCTTCTCACCCGCAAGCGTGCGGCGCAAGACCTCGGTCGCGTGCTCCAGGTCAGTCACCATGAGTTCCGCCGGGTTGCCGGGCTCGAGTCCAAGCTCGCGCGGCCGCACCTCGAACTCGTTTATCGCCGTGCCGCGCACTTCGGCGACTCGCGTCGGCGCGGCGAGCGACAGTTCATCGAGTCCATCCTCGCCGTGCACCACCATCGCGTGGTCGACCCCGAGGCCGGCCAGCGCTTCGGCCATCAGCCGAACCAACCGTGGCTCCGCGACTCCGAGCAATTGGCGGCGCGGACGAGCTGGATTGCTCAGCGGCGCAATCAGGTTGAAGACACTGCGCACGCCGAGCGCGCGCCGCAGCCCGGCCAGGCGGGCGAGCACTGGATGGTACGCCGGGGCGAAGATGAAGCAGCATCCGGCGGCGCGCAGGCATCGTTGCACGCCCTCGGGGTCGAGATCGATCTTCACCCCGAGGCGCTCGAGCACGTCGGCCGCGCCAACCCTTCCGCTGATCGCGCGATTGCCGTGCTTGGCGACCGGCACGCCGGCCGCCGCGGCGACCAGTGCCGCGCCGGTCGAGATGTTGAACGTGCCGGCGCCGTCGCCGCCGGTCCCGGCGGTATCGAGCACGTTGCCGCCGTTAAGGTCGAGCGCGCGTGCCCGCGCCCGCATCGCCCGCGCGCCGCCGGTCAACTCGGGCGCCGACTCGCCCTTGAGCTTGAGCGCGACGAGGAAGCCCGCGATCAGCGCTTCCGCCGGCTCGCCGTCGAAAATCTCGCCCATCACGCGCTCGGCCCCGGCGGCGTCGAGCGAGCGGCCGGCGAGCACCGCGGCAAATGCGTCGCGCAATTCGCTCACGCCGCGACCATCTTTAGAAAATTCGCGAGCAGGCGCTTGCCCTCGGGCGTGCCGATCGATTCGGGATGGAACTGGATGCCCTCGACCACGAGCGAGCGATGCCGCAGGCCCATCACTTCGCCCTCGGCGGTGCGCGCGCTCACCTCCAGGCACGACGGAATCGAGTCGGCGGCGACCAGTAACGAATGATAGCGCATCGCGTCGAACGGGCGCGGCAGGCCGGCAAAGATGGTCTTGCCGTCGTGCAGGATGGGCGAGGTCTTGCCGTGCATCAGGCGGCCCGCGCGCACCACCGTGGCGCCGAAGGCCTCGCCGACGCACTGATGGCCCAGGCAGACGCCCAGGATCGGCAGCTCGCCCGCCAGCTCGCGCAGCAGCGTTACCGAGATCCCGGCCTCCGTGGGAGTGCACGGGCCCGGCGAGATCACGATGGCTTCGGGAGCCATCGCGCGTACTCCCGCAACGTCGATCGCGTCGTTGCGGCGGACCTCGAGGTCCGCGCCAAGCTCGCCCAGGTACTGCACCAGGTTGTAGGTGAACGAGTCGTAGTTATCGATCATAAGAATGCGCGCCACGGCTTACTTGCTCCCACCGGTGGTCTCGAAGGCGCGCGCCGCGCCGAGCGCCCGGACCATCGCGCGCGCCTTGTTGACCGATTCCTCATACTCGGCATCCGGGTCGGAGTCCGCGACCACACCGCCGCCGGCCTGAATATAGACGCGGCCGCCTTTGACCAGGATGGTGCGCAGCGCGATCGCGGTGTCGGTATTGCCGGTGTAGCTGAAGTAGCCGACCGCGCCGGCGTAGACGCCGCGGCGCACCGGTTCGAGTTCGTCGATTATCTCCATCGCGCGGATTTTCGGCGCGCCCGACACCGTGCCTTGCGGGAAGGTGGCGCGAAACGCGTCATAGGCGTCGCAGCCCTCGCGCAGCCGCCCGCGCACGTTAGAAACGATATGCATCACATGCGAGTAGCGCTCGACCGTCATCAGCTCGGTCACTTCGACCGAGCCGATTTCCGCGACCCGGCCGACGTCGTTGCGCCCCAGGTCAACCAGCATCACGTGCTCGGCGCGCTCCTTGGGATCGGCCAGCAGCTCGCGTTCGAGCGCGCGGTCCTCGGCCTCGGTCGCGCCGCGCCGGCGCGTGCCCGCGATTGGCCGGAGCGTGATTTCGCGCCCCTCCACCCGCACCATCACCTCGGGCGACGCGCCGACCAGCGTATGATCGTCCATCCGCAGGTAAAACATGTACGGCGACGGATTGATCGTGCGCAGGCTGCGGTAGAGGTTGAACGGATGGCTGTCCAGCGGCGCCTCGAAGCGCTGCGAAGGCACCACCTGGATCACGTCGCCGGCCGCGATGTACTCCTTGGCCGCATCCACCATCGCCATGTAACCCTCGCGGGTCTGGTTGGAGACGAGCTTGACGACGTCGCCGTTGAGACTGGCCAAGCTGTCCAGCCGCGGCGCCCGGGCGGGGGCGTCGAGGCGCGCAATCAGCTCGTCGATCTTGGCCGCGGCGCCGCGATAGGCGGCGCGGGTCGAGGGATGATCCTCGAGCGCGACGTTGGCGACGATTTTGAGCGTCTGGCGCACATTGTCGAAAATCAGCACCGTGTCGGTCAGCATCAGGTAGACGTCGGGGGTGCCGAGTTCGTCGCGCGCGTGCGTGGGCAGGCGTTCGAAATAGCGCACGATGTCGTAGGCGAGAAAGCCGACTGCACCGCCGAAGAAACGCGGCAGCTCGGGCGACTGATAGGCGCGAAAGCGGCGCATCTCGTCGCGCAATCCGTCCAGCGGACTCTTGACCGAGCGCACCTCGACGCTGCGTCCGGGCCGCGTCAGGTCCAGCCGCCCGCCGCGCCCGCGCAGTACCATCGCGGGCTCCGAGCCGAGGAACGTGTAACGTCCCCATTTCTCTCCGCCCTGCACGCTCTCGAGCAAAAAGGCGTAGTCGCCGCGCGTGACCTTGAGAAAGGCGCTGACCGGCGTCTCGAGGTCGGCGGCAATCTCGCGCCAGACCGGGATCAGGTTGTAGCCCTGTGCCGCCAGGGTTTCGAACTCGCGCTCGTTTGGCTTAAGCATCGCTCTCTCCCAAACCCGTCTTCCCACCGCACGCCCAAATCCGACAAATCCGGACGAATCCTAAAAGTCCGACCGATCCAAAAAGTCCGAAACGCCCGAAACCTCGACGAAACCAGGGAAAAAGAAAAGGGCCGCCGGACTTCTCGCCCGCGGCCCCTTCAACAACCCTGCTGATCGTTAAATTACGATCCCGGAGCGCAGGCGAGCGCGATGGTGTGCCACCACCGACGCGATCCAGCCTTGAGCTTCAGGGTCATCGTTTCCACTTCCATTCAGTTAGCCAGCCGCCGCGCCGCTTGTCAATCTGTCGGCGCCGTCGGCGCGGAATCTCCGCCGCCGCTGTCATCCGAATCCGTATCGGCCGCGCCGGTGTCGCTCGTGTCGGTGTCCGTGGAGCCCGCGCTCGGCGCGCCCGTGCCGGTCTCGGCGCCGCCGGCTCTTCCCGGATTGGCCGCGCCCGCACGATTGACGTACCGGGCAGTATAAGCCGCGCGCAACTGCACCTGTGCCGCGCGCGCGTCCTCCGGGGTCGGATATGGTCCAACCTGCACCCGGTACCAGGTTTGACCGTTAATCTGGCTCGGCACGATATGCGAGGTGTAGCCGAGGCCGAGCAGCCGCGACACCATCCGATTCGCCGCTGCACGGTCCATCGCGGCCTCGATCACGATGTTGTATCCGGCGCGGTGAGTCCTGGTGCTCGGCGCCGGAGCGCTGGGCGCGCCCTCGTCCGCGCTGGTGTCCGTTTCATCGGACGGAGCCGAAGAATCCGGCGAGGCTGAGGAATCGTCCGGCTCTTCAGCGGCAGGCGCGGACCGATGCGCCGGCGGGACGCTCGCCAGGGCCGGACGCGGCGGCGCTTTGTGCTCGTGCGACGGCTGGGGCAGTGCCGCGGACGGCATATTCGCAGAGGCGAGCGCGGCTCGCGACGGCGGTTTAGGCGTGGCGGCAGAGACCGGAGCGGCCGGCTCGGCGGCTTGCGGCGGCGACGCGGCGGGCGCACCGGCGGGCATCGGATAGACGCTTGCGAGCTGGGTTTGACCTTGCACGCTCTGCGCCATCTCGCGCCCGGAGATCATGCCCAGAAAGAACACCGCGGCCGACAGCCCCAGCAGTCCCACCAGGATGACAAATCCACCACCCGGTCCGATTTCAAAACGCATGCGTGGTACTCACATCCGTTCGAATTTCAGTTCGTCGAATTTCAGTTCGCCGAATTTCAGCTTGCTCACATCCGATCGGGAGCGCTCACGCCCAACAGGCTGAGCCCACTTTTGATTCCATCCATCAGCAACCGCGCCAGAAGCAGCCGCGCGAGACTCAGTTCGCGCTGTTCGCTTATTATACGATTCGACGGCTTGTTGTAGTAGCGGTGAAAATCGCCCGCCAGCTCGAGCAGGTAGAACGGGACGCGATGCGGCTCGAGGCTCTCGACCGCGCCGCGCACCACGCCGGGCAGGCCGACCAGCTTGCGCGCAAGACCGATCTCGTCCTCGGAAAGCGGCGCGAGATCGACCGACGACAACTCCGCCGGCAGGCCCATCCCCTTTTTCTCCGCCTCGCGAAAGACGCTGGCCAGGCGCGCGTGCGCGTACTGCACGTAAAAGACCGGATTCTCGGGCGCCTGGCGCTTGGCCAGGTCGAGGTCGAAGTCGAGATGGCTGTCGTGCTTGCGAAAGAGGAAAAAAAACCGCACCACGTCGGCGCCTACCTCCTCGACCAGTTCGTCCAGCGTGACGTAGGTCGCCTTGCGCGTGGACATCTTGACCTTCTCGCCGCCGCGCGTGAGCGTCACGAACTGGTAGATGATCGCGTGAATCGGCGTGACGTCGTGGCCCAGCGCCTTGACCGCCGCCAGCACGCCCTGATGCTCGGCGATATGGTCGGCGCCGAATACGTCGATCACGCTGTCGAAGCCGCGCCGCAGCTTCTCAATGTGATAGGCGATATCCGGAGTGCGATAGGTCGGCTCGCGCCCCGGCCCCGAGCGCACCAGCACGCGATCCTTGGGCAGCCCCAGCGGCTCGCCCCTGAGCCACACCGCGCCGTCGTACTCGGCGATAAGGCCGCGCTCGCGCAGTCCCTCGATCACCGCGTCGACCTGGCCGCCGCGGATGAGATCGAGCTCGTTGGTGTAGACGTCGAAGCTGATGCCCAGGCGCTCGCAGGTGCGGCGGATGTCGGCGAAGATCGCCTCCTCGGCCGCCGCGCGAAAGATATCCAGCGCCTTTGACTCGTCGGCCATGTCGGCGAGCGCCGCGCCGTGGCGTGCGACCAGCTCGCGCGCGATGTCGCGGATGTACTCGCCCTGGTAGCCGTCCTCGGGCATCGTCGCCGGGCGGCCGATCTCTTGGAGGTAGCGCGCGCGCACGGACTCGCCGAGCAGCTTCATCTGGCGCCCGCCGTTATTGAAATAATATTCGCGCGTGACGACGAAGCCGCTCGCTTCGTGCATGCGGGCGAGCGTGTCGCCGAGCACGGCGTTGCGCCCATGACCGACGGTGAGCGGCCCGGTGGGATTGGCCGAGAGAAACTCGACCTGCACCTTGCGGCCATCGCCGATCTGCGGGCGCCAGAAGCGCTCGCCCTCGGCGGCGGCGCGGCGCAACTCGCCATGCCAGAACGCCGGGGCCATCCGGAAATTGATGAATCCCGCGCCGGCCACGCTCGCCTCCGCGACTTCGGGCGGGAGTTCCAAGTTGGCGCGGATGATCTCGGCGATCGCGCGCGGCGGTTTTTTCTCGCCCCGCGCCATCACCAGCGCGAGGTTGCTCGCCGCGTCGCCGTGGGCCGGGTCCTTGGGCGCCTCGACGCCCGGCGCGGCGGCCGGGGCGGTTAGGAGTTGGCCGGCCGCGCGCGCTCTCTCGATAGCGGCGTCCAGGATGGATACGATCAGGTCTCTCATCGAATGTCAGACAATCGTGCCAGATAGCGCAGGCGAGTTGTAGGGGGTTCGCTGCGTGATGCTTTCGCGCCACGCCCCCACGTCACGGTTAGTCCGATTCTGTGCTAAGAAAGGCCGCAAGCCGGAATGTTCGACTATTTGACTCGAAACAATGGAGGGCACTCCGATGGTAAAGGTCGCGGTGATACTCAAACGCAAGCCCGGGATGAGCGCCGAGGAATTCCATCGCTACTGGAAGGGCGTGCATGGGCCGCTGGTGCTGAGCGTGCCGGAACTGATGCGCCATTTCCGCAAGTACGTCCAGAGCCACGCGATCGACACCGGCCTGTCCGACACGCCGGGCGGATCGGGCCCTTACGACGGCGTCGCGGAACTGTGGGCCGACAGCCTCGACGAAGTGAAGAAGGCCTTCGCCGAGCCGCGCTACCTTGAAGCGGTCCGGCCCGACGAGCACAAGTTCCTCGACCTCGCCAACTGTATCTTCATGGTGACCGAAGAAGTGTCGATGAAGAGCTGAGAACGGAGATTTGGTTATACGATGAGCAAGCAACCGATCGGGAAACTCGATCACATCGGAATCGCGGTCAAAAGCATCGCCGAGGCGCGCAAGTTCTGGGAAGGAGTGCTCGGTGCGACCTTCATGTACGACTATGAACGCCGCGAGGCGGGCTTCCGCTTCGCCGAATTCGACCTCGCCGGAACGATAATCGAATTGCTCGAGCCGCTGAACGAGGAATCGTTCATGCACAAGTTCATCGCCGAGCACGGCGAAGGCTTTCATCACGTGACTTTCGACGTTCCGGACACCAAGGAGCGCATCGCCGAACTCAAGCAGTCTGGAGTGCGCGTGGTCGGGGAAAAGGAGCATTCGCCGGCCTCTTACGAGGCCTTCATCTCGCCGCGCTCATCCAACGGGGTGTTGATCCAGATTGGCTCGGGTTATCCGACCTTATCGAACGATCCCGAATGGGAAAAAATCGTGCCGGGTCTGCGGCTCAATAAGAAGTGACGCGCAAGCCAGCGTTCAAGCGGCGACATCGGAGCCGTGCCTGGGAGTGTCAGTGAAAAGTGAAAAAATGGGAGATGCCGCCGCCGATCAAAGTTTATGAAGCGATCGGTGCGATCGGCGACGGTCGGGTGCGGGCGGCCGATAGCGACACTTGGCCCGCGGCTTGGGAGGTCGTCTCATCCGACGGCGCCAAGACCTACCGCGTCGAGCTTTCCGCTGACGGCCGCGAGATCAGTTCCAACGACAACGCCTCGTACTGGCAGGGCTACCTCGGCTATCCGGCGATCGCGGTGCTGATGGCACGCGGGATGCTGCACGCGAGCGCCGAGGCGACTCGCGCGCTGGCCGGGATTCCGTGGAAGGAACTCAATCGCCGCTTCAAGAACGACTACGCGCGCACGACCGGCGAGGTCGCGCGCATCGTGGCCGAACGTAAAGGCGACTTCGACGCGATTCGCGCCCAAGCCGCCGCGATTCTCGACGCGCTGGCCGCGCTCGCCCCTGCGCGCGGCGCCCGCCGCCGCCGCCCCCCGCGCGAACGCGCCCTGGCAAAGTAGAGATCGGCGCGCGAGCCGTCGCACCGCTCACTTCAGAACAACGTCTGGGCGGCTTGCGGAAAAAGCCGATCCAGCGTCAGGCTCAGCATGCCGAAGACCGCGGCATGACAATCGGAAACCGTGGCCTGGTTGAGCGCAAATTCGGTGGCGAGACTGACCTGGTAGGCTTCGGCGAAATAGGCCAGTCCCGGCAGTATTACGAGATTAGGTTGAGTTCCACCCTGCGGCCCATTCACGACTTGCTCGTAGCTGAATTCAGTGAACGGCGCGAGATGGTTGATGATTGCCGGCAGGCCGAAGTCGTGAACATTGTCCGTCAGGTAAGAAAGTTCATAGGAGATGTCCCAGTCCGCGATCGCGTCGTCATTCTGCTGACCGCTCACCTTGATCAAATAGGCAAGCTCGCCCTGAACCGCCAACGGCCGTAAATATTTTTCGAAACCTTGGTTGGGGATGTCGCCCAACCCCCTGGCGAACATGAACATCGGACCGGCGGAGGCGTGGGTCGTGGCGCCGGCAGTCTTGTTGCCGATCGGGAGAAAACTGTCCAACCCGATTGCCAGTCGCGTTTCATGCTCGTCGGAGCGATAAAAAGCATATTTTGGCAAAACCTCAAGGTCATCGAAGCCGGTGAGCAGTTGCTGCGAAAGGTTATTTGAATTCGCTTGTTGATTGCGGGACCGGCCGCGGCGGTTGGAGCCGGCGTCAAGGCAGATGAACCCCGGATTGCATGAGGGATCGTTCCAGGCGTTTCCGAGTTCGATACTGAGGTTCCGGCTGATCGTTTTCTCCAGCGTGAAGTTGAACGAGAAGTTGCTGCCCTCGGCGGGCGCGACCCAGTTGGGAATCAGATCAAGGGTGTTACTGGGATTGGGATCATCGACAATCAGCGGTTCGATGAAATTGCGCTTGCCGACCTGCGCTCCGGCAACGGCCGGTAGAAAAAGCGGCAAAATTAAAATGATCAGTAATTCGCGCAAGTGCTTAATCGATCCGCAGGCGGTCGGCCAGGCGGCTGAAGCGGCGGCGCTCGTCGACGTTGCGCACGGCCTGCATCAGGGCGTTGCGCGTGCCGACCAGCACGCACACCCGCTCGGCGCGGGTGATTGCGGTGTAAAGCAGGTTGCGCCGCAGCATCAGGTAGTGGCTCGGATGGAGCGGGATGACGACCGCGGGATACTGGCTGCCTTGGCTCTTGTGCACCGAGATGGCGTAGGCCAGCGCGAGTTCGTCGAGCTCGGCGAGATCGTACTCGGCGTGGTTGTCCTCGAAGGCGACGCCGACGCGGCCGCGCTCGGGGTCGACCGCCACGATGCGTCCGATTTCGCCGTTGAACACCAGCTTATCGTAGTTGTTGCGCAACTGGATCACGCGGTCACCCGCGCGGAGCGCCCGATCGCCGGCGCGGATTTCGTGGCCGGCCGGATTGAGCAGCCCTTGCAGCTCATGGTTGAGCGCGTGGGCGCCGAGCGGTCCGCGATTCATCGGCGCCAGCACCTGGATTTCGCGCGGGTCGCGCAGCTCGAAGCGATCGCCGAGCAGGCGATGCTGCACCAGTTGCTTGATGGTCGCGACGACGTCTTCCGGCGCGCCGCGCTCGAAGAAAAAGAAATCGCCCTCGGGATCGTTGGCGGTCTCGGGCATCTCGCCGCGGTTGAGCCGATGGGCGTTGGCGACGATCAGGCTCGCGCGCGCCTGACGATAGATCTGGCTTAGCTCGACCACCGGCACCAGCCCCGACGCGATTACGTCCTTGAGCACGCTGCCCGGACCGACCGAGGGCAACTGGTCGCGGTCGCCAACCAGCAGCAGCGAGCAATCGGGCGCAAGTGCGGCCAGCAGACTCGCCGCCAGCTCCAGGTCCATCATCGACGCCTCGTCGATCACGAGCCAGGTGGTGCGCAACGGAAAAGCCTCGCCGCGGATGAAGCCGCCCGACTCGGGTGAGTATTCGAGCAGGCGATGGATGGTCTTGGCCTCGCGTCCGCAGGCCTCCGCGAGCCGGCGCGCCGCTCGTCCGGTGGGCGCAGCGAGCGTTGCCTTGACGCCGGCGCTCGACAGCGCCGCGAGCAGCGAGCGCAAGAGCGTGGTCTTGCCGGTGCCGGGGCCGCCGGTGATCACGGTGACCTTGCTCTGCAACGCGCAGCGCAGCGCCGAGCGCTGCTCGGCCGAGAGCTCGACGCCGCCGGCGCTCCCCGCCGCTTCCATCGCGCGCTCGACCACCGCACGGCCCATCGGGCGCCCCAGAGTCAGCCGCCGCAGCCGCTCCGCCACCGCGGTCTCGGCATCGTGCAGGCGGCGCAGATAGATCGCGCGATTACCGTCGCCGCCGAGATCCTCGGCCACCAGCTCGCCGGTTTCGACCAGCTCCTCGACCGCCTGGGCCGCAAGCTGCGGGTCCATCTCGAGCCCCGCGCCGAACTGATGCTCGAGGTAGCCGAACGGCGCGAAGACGTGCCCCTCCTCGGCCATCCGCTCGAGCAGGAACACCAATGCGGCGCGCGCGCGCTGGATCGAGTTCTTGGGAATGCCGAGTTTCTCGGCCACCATGTCGGCGGTGCGAAAGCCGATGCCGGCGATGGTGCGCGCGAGCACGTAAGGGTCGCGACGCACCACCTCGAGCGATTCGCGGCCGTACTTCTGGTGGATGCGCCGGGCGTGGCCGGCGGCGATCCCGTTGCCGCGCAGAAAGACCGTGAGCTCGCGCAGTCCCGAGGAATCGCGCCACGCGACCGCGATTCGCGCGGCCACCGCCGCGCCCAAGCCGCGCACCTCGCGCAGGCGCTCGGGCGTATCGTCGAGCACGGCCGGCAGCGCCTCGCCGAAGTGCTCGGCAATCCGCCGCGCCAGCGCGGGTCCGACGCCCTTTATCTCGCCGGCGAGATAGCGCTCGAGCGCGGCGACCGAGGCCGGGCGGACGGTCTCGAAGTCCTCGACCCGGAATTGCTCGCCGTACCTGGGATGGCGCTCGAAGCGGCCGCGCAGGCGCAGGCCCGCACCGACGTCGAGCCCGGCCAGGCTGCCGACTACGGTGACGCGCCGGCGCAGGATCTCATCGCTGCGCTCGAGCACCGCGACCGCATAGCCGCTCTGCTCGTTGACGTAGAGCAGTTGGTCCAGCGTGCCTTCGATCAGAAGTTCAATCTGCTCGCCCGTTTCCGCCACTTGCCGCATCCGGTTGGCGAGCGCGACGCGCTCCGCCTCAGCCGTCAACAATTACTCGCGGCGCCGCCCGCGTCCAGCCGGGAGCCGCGCGGCTATCAAGAGTGTCCTGTGGAATATCTTCCGCGCGGCGTCACGCGCACTGGCATCCGGTAAGAGAGACGGATGCGGCGGGCTTCGCGTACGATCGGTTGGACAACGAGCGCGTAACGAGTCCGGCGGCAGCGGCGTATGAACTAGGGCGAGGTCGTGGTCCGACTGCGATCTTTCGCGACCCTTTCCGTTTCGCGTCTAATTCGCGTTTCGCAAAGGTTCGCATGCACTGGCCGCATACGCGAAGCGGCGCATCCCTCGGAATCCAGCCCGTAATCATAGGTTTTTCCACGTCCGCATCGCGCCAGGTCGATGGCACGATCGATGCTCTCTCCTTTGCCGAGCGTAAGAGGGAGAAAGAGAAACGTGGTAATCGGGGCTTTGGTTCAGATGTTCACTTTGGGTTTGGTTCTGGTGGGCGCGGCCGTCGTGCTGTTCGGATCGATTTTCGATCCGCGGCGGTCCGATCCGATGGGCATGTTCGGATTGCCGTCGGTATGCGCAATCGCGTGTCGGCCGGTGAGCGTGAAAAATCGGGCGACGCGCCCGACTGAAATAGTGTCGCGGTGTGCGGACCGCGAGGCGGCGTAGGCGCATCAGGATTCACGAGAGCGTCGGCGCGGGGTTAAACAATAGGGAGGCGATGAAAATGGTTAGTTCAGTTCCAGTGCTTCTACTCGGTATTGCGATTATCTCCACGGTCGGCTCATTCTTTGGTTATCTGCTCGAGCCCGGACGTTTCGAGAAGCGCGGCGCCGCCGATCTGGCAGTCAGCGCGTCCGGCGCGGAAACCCAAACGCAAACCAGCGATCATTCGCCCCGCCTGGCCGCGTAGCAGAGCGAATTGTCCGACAAGCCGTTCAGTACCCGTTGAACGGCCGCTGATTTAACAGCGCCGGCACTGTCGAGATGGCTCATGGAGCCGTTTGACGGTGTCGGCGCTGATTTCTTCTGGCGGCCGGACCACGCGAAAAAAGAAATCGGTAGAGAGGAAAAGACCATGTACAACGACAACACCAAATCCACTGCAGTCAAGGCCGGACGGCCCGCCCCGTTTCCGAGCGAACGCAACGCCGCAGCCGAGCGAGGGCTCCCTGCGACCCGTGGCCTTCCCATCGATGCGCGAGCGTCTTCGCAGGCGGTAAAGCAGCCGGCGCCCACCGACCGGCTCGGCACCGTCGTCACTCTCCTTCTTGGGATCGCGCTCGTGGCAGGCGGCGCGCTGGCGGTCGCGCAGATCTGGACGAATGCGGCTATGATTCGGTAGGCATTCGCCTCGCCTGGCCGCGGGGCAGAGCAAACCCTCTGACGGCCGGTTGCTAATTCCCGAAAATTCTCGAACGGCCGGTCATTGACAGCGCCGGCACTGGCGGGATGGCTCTCACAGCCGCTCGCCGGTGTCGGCGATGATTTCTTCTGGCGGCCGCACCGCGCGAAAAAAGAAATAGTAGAGCGTCGCGTTTATCGCCTGGAGCAGCGCGGCCACTTCCAACGGCAACTCCAGCGCTACCTGCTGCATCAGGTAGCCCGCCAGGTACGGGCTTATCGACGAGCCGACTTGCGCGGGAAAGCTTGCCATCCCGGCCGCGCTGGAACGCTCGGCGGGCGGGATCACTCCCATCAGGAATGACTGGCGCACCGGAATCGAGAGCGTGTTGAAGATCATCCGCGCGCCATATAGCAGACCCGCCAGCCAGAAGCTCGGCATCACCACCATCACCCCGAGCAGAACCGAGGCGATTGCGCGGCACACGACGACCGCCCTCACCGAGCCGTACCGCGCGGCCATCCGTCCCGCCAGCAGATAGGGCGCGGCGGCAACCAGGTTGAGCACGGCATACAGCTTGCCGATTTCGGCCGCATCGACGCCATAGCGCCGATAGAACCAGTAGACCAGCAGCGGCCCGAGCATCCCGATCGCAAGCCCGTTGGTGGCGGCCGTCACCATGAAGCGCCAGACCAGCCGCCACGACGTGCGCGAGAGCCCCAGCACCAGCGCGTTGCGGCGCCAGGGCGCTCCCGGCGCGCCGGACCTGCCCGGCTGATGCGCGCCGGCGCTGGGGGCTTCGCGCACCGGCATCACCACCGCCACCATCGCGAGCCCGATAACGGCTGTCAGTATGAACAACGCCCGGTAGCCCTCGATGATCGGCAAGCCGAAGCCTTGCTCCATCAGCCGCGGCGCCCAGGCAAACAGCGATCCGGCCGCGCCCCCGAGCACCGCGACGAACGACAACGCGCCGAAGACCGTGGTCCGCTCGAAGTCGGAAACCTGCTCGGCGATCAGCGGCTGCTCCGCCGGATAGTAAGGGCCAAACGCGCCGGCGCTCCCGGCCCCGCCGCCGCGGCCAATCGTGCCCGCCGCGGCCGCCACCGTCAACACGACGAAGCTGGTCGAGAAGGCGAACACCGCGCCGCCTGCCGCGGTCATCAGCGAGATCACGATGAGCATCGCCTTGCGGCCGAAGCGGTCCGACATGATCCCGGTGAGCGCGGCCATCACGGCACTGGCCATCCCCACGATCGCGAACATCACCCCGATATGCACCGCGTCATAGCCGAGTGCCGCAAGATAGAGCGGAACCACGATCACCAGGTAGGCTTGCGAGGCGCTGCGCAGCCCCCGTCCGGCGAACAGGCAGATCAGGTTGCGGTTGAGCCATCGCGGACGCCACGAAGATGGCTCGTAGGCAGACGGTTCATCAGGCCGGGCGGCGCGGAATTCGGTTTCAGCCACTAATCAACTCGGAGTGCAAACTCACGGATGTAGAGTTCATTGCGCAGGCACGCAGCGCAAGCGCCTGGCGGAAAAAACTATCGTGCGGCCCCTCGCATCGCGTTTCGGGTTTTCAATCGCGCGCGTTGACTCTTAAGCTAGGGGCGAATCATCATCGAACCGATCGAGGGCCGCGCCCGATGATCGGATTTCCGGCCTGGAGGTGACGTATGGCGTCCGCACCCCACAATCCGCCGTTTCGCGCCGACCACGTCGGCAGCTTTCTGCGGCCGCCCCAACTGCTGAACGCGCGCGCCGATCGCGAAGCGGGCAAGATTTCCGCCGCGGAGCTTCGCGCGATCGAGGACGATGCGATTCGCGGCGTGGTCAAGTTCCAGGAAGGCCTCGGCCTCCAATCGATAACCGACGGCGAGTACCGGCGCGCGGTCTTTTACATGGGCTTTTATGGAGGACTGGGCGGGGTCTCGGCAACCTATGACACTTCGGGCCAGGAATTTACCTTCGTCGATCGCCAGGGGCACAAGCTGCCGCTGATAATTCCGACCGTCGATACGCGGCTCAGATGGAAGGCTCCCATTCACGCCGCCGAGTTCAAGTTTCTCCGCTCGCTCACTTCGCGCACGCCCAAGATGACCATCCCCTCGCCCACCATCCTGCACCTCCGCGCCGGACGCGAGCACATCAGCCGCGAGGCTTATCCCGACCTCGAGCTTTTCTGGGCCGACGTCGTCGACGCCTTTCGTCGCGAGCTCGCCGCGCTTTACGAGGCGGGATGCCGGTACGTGCAGATCGACGAGACCACCCTCGCCTCGCTGAGCGACACCTCGAGCTGGACGTATCTCCAGCGCCGCGGCGACGACGGCCGCAAGCTCCTGCTCGAAACCTACCCCGAGATCATGAATGCAGCGTTCGCCGGACGTCCGCCCGGGTTGCATCTCGCGATGCATATCTGCCGCGGCAACAACCAGAGCCATTGGAGCGCCGAGGGCGGCTACGATCTGGTCGCCGACACGCTATTCAACAAGATCGACGTCGATTCCTACTTCCTCGAATACGACACGCCGCGCGCCGGCACTTTCGAGCCGCTGCGCCTGGTGCCCAAGCACAAAACGGTGGTGCTGGGACTGGTCACCTCGAAGTTCCCCGAGCTGGAACCCAAGGAGTTGCTCAAGCTGCGTATCGACGAGGCCGCGAAATATATCGACCTCGACCAGCTCGCGATAAGCCCGCAGTGCGGCTTCGCCAGCACGGCGCCGGGCAACAAGGTCACGGTCGCGGACGAGGCGGCGAAAATCCGACTGTGCGTCGAAGTCGCGCGCGAGGTGTGGGGTTAGGCGGTAGGCCGCGCCAAATCGCCAACCAACATCGGATCGCAAAATTGGGGCGCCGACATTTGTTGTATGCCCGGCGCGCGCCGCTTTGCTAAGCTCCAAAATATAGTTTCCCTCCGCAACGAGGTGTATGTGATGGCCCGTGAATACAACGTCATCGACGCGGACGGCCACATCCTGGAGCCGCCCGATCTGTGGGAACGATACAGCGATCCCAAGTACCGCGAGCACTGCCCCAAGCTTGTCATCGACGCCGAAGGCAACGAGAGTTTCTTTGTCGACGAGAGCTTCGACTTCGGTCTGCGCCGCCGCGGCAAGGAGCCGGCGACGCTCGGCGTGCTCGGTTCGATCGGCTCGCGCGAGGGCGAGATTGACAGCCGCATGCCGTACCTCGAGGGCCGCAAGGGCGGTTTCGACCCTCACGCGCGCATCATCGACATGGACCGCGAGGGCATCGACGCGGCCTTCCTCTACCCGAGCCTCGGCCTGTTCCTGGGCGGGATGAAAGACCCGGACGCCGCGGCGGCGGCCTGCCGCGCATACAACCGCTGGCTCGCGGATTACTGCAAGCCGTATCCCGACCGGCTGTTCGGCGCGGCGATGCTGCCGATGCAATCCTCGGTCGAACAGCTTATCGACGAGGTGCGTTTCGCGCGCCACGAACTGGGCTTTCGCACCGGCTTCGTGCGGCCCAATCCGTACAATGGCCGCCCGCTTCACGACCGCGCCTACTATCCGCTGTGGCAGGAGGCGCAGGAACTCGACTTCGCCATCGGTATCCACGGCGGCGCCGAGAGCGGGCAGGACACGCTCGCGATGGATCGCTTCAAGCGCGGCGGCGCGGTGCGCCACGCGGTCGCGCATACGTTCGAGATGATCGCGGCGTCGACCAGCATGATCATGTGCGGGGTGTGCGACAAGTTCCCGGGTCTGCGCGTCGCCTTTCTGGAATCGGGCGGCGGCTGGATGGCGGGATGGCTCGATCGGATGGATCGGCATTACGACGACAAGGGGATGAACGACACCGGGCTCTCGATGCGGCCGAGCGAGATTTATCGCCGGCAATGCTTCGTCTCGTTCGAGCCGGTCGAAGGCAGCCTCAAGGTGCTCGCCGACTACCTGGGCGCCGACACTATCCTGTGGGCGACTGACTATCCGCATCTCGACGGCTTTTGGGGTGCGGCCAAGATGATCAAGAAGATGGGGATGCCGCCGCGGACCGAAGCCGCGGTGCTGGCGGGCGGCGCGAAGCGGCTCTATAACCTGCACTAACGGAGCATGGGAGGAACTGCGATGATTCATCCGGATCGGATCGGGCACATCGTGCTCAAGGTGCGCAGCCTGAAGCGCTCGCGCCCCTTCTACACTGAGGTCCTCGGGCTCGAAGTGATGAAGGAACTGCCGGAGGTAAAGATGCTGTTCCTGGCGAGCAATCGCCGCGACCATCACGAGATCGCTCTGGCCGAGGTCGGCGAGCACGCCGGCGCACCCAAAGCGGGCGACGTGGGACTCGCGCATTGCGCCTTCCGCCTGAAAAGCATCGAGGATTTGCACGCCGCCTATCTCGAGTTCAAGCAGCGCAACGTGCCAATCAGCTTCACCGTCAACCACGGAGTCACGCGGAGCATTTACTTTCTCGATCCCGACGGCAATCAACTCGAGGTCTATGTCGATAACCCGCCCGAGGAGATCGCGCGGATGAGCAATCCATACTTCGGACTCGACAAGCTCGACTTCGCGCCCGACGAACCGGGCCTGCGCGATTATTTCGCGCCCTTCGCCCGCGCCGAAAAAACATCCTGAGAGACGCCCCAGGCGGACGGCGGCAAGCGCGATGGGAATTCGCAGCGGCAAGGAATTCGTCGAAAGCCTCCGCGACGGGCGTACCGTGTACGCCGGCGGCGAGCGCGTCATGGACGTGACCACTCATCCGCCGTTTCAGGGCGTGCTCGCGACGCTCGCCTCGCTCTACGACCTCCAGCACGAGCATCCCGCGGAACTGACCTTTCGCTCGCCCACCAGCGGCGATCGCGTGGCGGCGAGCTTCCTGATGGCGGGGTCGGTCGAGCAGGTCGAATGGCGTATCCGGGCCGAGCAGATGCGCGCCGATTTCACCTACGGCCTGATGGGACGGATGCCGGACTTCTGCAACGCGCTGCTGACCGACCTCGCCGCCGGGGCCGCCGACCTCGGGGTGCGCGACCCGCGGCTGGGCGAGAATATGCGCCGCTACCACGAGGAATGCCGCGAACGCGACTGGTGCCTCACGCACACGCTCGTCGATCCGCAGGTCGACCGCTCGCGCGGGCCGGCCGAGCAATCCGACCCCTACCTGGTGCTCCGCGTGGTGCACGAGACTTCCGCCGGAGTGGTCGTGCGCGGGGCCAAGATGCTCTCGACGCTGGCGCCGTTCGCCAACGAGCTATGGGTCGGCCCGTTTTATCCGCGGCGCGCGGGCGAGGAGGATTACACGCTCTGCTTCGCGATCCCCTGCGGCGCGCCGGGGCTCAAGTTCATCTGCCGCGAGCCCTACGACAGCGGCCGCAGCGACTTCGACCGCCCGCTGACCTCGCACTACGACGAAGAGGACTCGCTCGCGGTCTTCGACGACGTGACCGTGCCGTGGGAGCGGATGTTCATCTACCGCGACATCGCGATCTTCAACAGCATCCTGGTGCGCCGCCCCGGCTATGCGCAGCTCCAGGCATGCATCCGCGGGCTGGCGAAGCTTAAGCTGCTGGCGGGCCTCGCCTTCCATATCGCCGAGACCATCGGACGCACCGAGGCGATTCACGTGCAAGCGCAGTTGGGCGAGCTTATCGCCAACGTCGAGCTGGTCGGCGGACTGGTGCGCGCGGCGGCGCAGGAGGTCGCGATCGCCCAGCGCGTGCAGCTTGCGCATCGATCGATCGCAGCCACGCTGTGGGTGATGATCCCGCAATGCCAGGTCCGCGCGATCCAGGTGATCCGCGAGCTCAGCGGCAGCGGCCTCATCATGACGCCCAGCGAAAAAGACTTCGCCAATCCCGAAATCGCCGCCTACCTGGAAAAGTATCTGCGCGGCAAAGATGTCACGGCGCGCGACCGCGTGCAGCTCTTCAAACTCGCATGGGACATGATCGGCGAGCAGTTCGGCAGCCGTCAGTTGCAGTACGAATGGTTCTACGCGGGCGACCCGTATTTCACCCGCCAGCGCTTTTACCGCTCGCCAGTGGCCAGTGAATACAAGGATATCGTCACGCGCCTGTTGAACGGCGGCAAGTAGCGCGCATCGTATCGCGGTTCACTTGCGCTCGAGCGCCGCGCGCGCGGCGCTGGCCCCGGCGATCCGCCCGAACACCGAGCCCGACATCAGGCCGGTGCCGCCCGGATAGTTGAAGTAGAAAAGTCCGCCGATCAGCTCGCCCGCCGCCGTCAGGCCGCCGATCGGATCGCCGTCGGTGTTGATCACCCGCGCCTGCTTATCGACGCGCAGCCCGCCGAAGGTGAAGGTCACGCCGCAGGTCACCGCGTAGGCCTCGAACGGCGGGGTGTCGACCGTATTGGCCCAGTTGGTCTTGTCGACCGCAAGCCCGCGCGTGCGCCGCCCGTCCTTAATGTTCGGGCTGAATTCGACGCTCGCGTCGACCGCGGCGTTGTAGGTTTTGATCTCGTCCAGGAAGGCTGCCGCGTCGACGTCCTCGAGCTTGCCCGCCAGCGCCTCGAGCGTGTCGGCACTGACCTTGGTCACGCGCTTGATGCGGTACTCGTCGCGCAACAGATGCGTCACCTTGCGATCGAAGACCTGCCAGGCGAACTGGCCCGGCTGCTCGAGAATCACGCGGCCATACTTGGCGTAGGTGTAGTTGCGGAAGTCGGCGCCCTCGTCGACGAAGCGCCGGCCGCGCCCGTTGACCATGATTCCGAACGGGTAGCTGTGCTTCTGAAAGCCGTCGCCGACGCTGAGATCGCCGAACTCGGGCGCGTTGCGGTCCCATCCCACCGCATGGCATCCCGACCAGTTGCCGTAGGGCATCGCGCCGATTTCCAACCCCATCCGGATTCCGTCGCCGGTGTTGAAGCGCGTGCCGCGCACCTTGGCGAGGTCCCATCCGGGGCCGAGATAGCGCGTGCGCCACTCGGCGTTGGCCTCGAAGCCGCCCGCGGCGAGCACCACCGCTTTGGCCGCAACGGTCATCGTGCGGCCCTCGCGCCGGACCGCAACGCCGGTCACGCCGCGGTCGTCATGCACGAGTTCGAGCGCGCGGCTTCGATACCAGACGTCGATTCCGTGACGCGCCGCGCCCGCGTGCAGCGCGTCGATCAATCCTGGCCCGCCGCCCCACGCCTCGACCGTGAGCCCGCCCCAGAACTTGAAGCGTCCGCCGACGTTGAAAGCCTGACGCCCATAGATCGGCTGAAAGCGCACGCCCTTGGTGCGCATCCACATCATGGTCTCGAAGCTGCGGCGCACCAGCATCTCTGCGAGTTCGGGGCTGGTGCGGTACTGGGTCACGCGCGCGAGGTCGTCGAAAAACTGATCCTCGGTGTAGGCGCCGAAGTCGGTGCGCCCCTTGTCCTCGTCGGTGAGGTCGGGCATCAGGCGCGCGAGATCGTCGACGCCGTTGTAGGCGACGCGCATCGCACCCGCGGTGAAGCGGCTATTGCCGCCGCGCTCCGTCTCGGGCGCGCATTCCAGCACCAGCACACTGACGCCCGACTCGCGCGCGGCGAGCGCCGCGCACAAGGCGGCGTTGCCCGCACCGACCACGACTATGTCATACGAGGAAGACATCCCAGGCGACTCCCGTCATCGTTCAAGATCATGGGTCCATTTGCGAGCAAGTATAGCGCGATCGCAACGCGCGGCGACTGCCCGCAGTCCTCTAGCGACGGCCATGCGGATCGGGTGGGACGATGCTGGCCGCGACCGATGCGTCGAGGCTTTCGTACTCGCTATAGCCAATCGTCCGGTACAACTCCGCGCGCGTCTGCATCCGATTCAACATCGCCTCGGCCGTACCCTTCGCCTTGAGCTCCGCGTATAGCTCGCTCATCGACTTGGCCGCGACTCGCAGCGATGACACCGGCCAGATAACCATCTTGAAACCGAACTCCTCGAACTGGCGCGCCGTGAAATACGGCGTGCGGCCGAACTCGGTCATGTTGGCGAGCAGCGGCGCATCAATCTCGCGCGCGAAACGGCGGAACATCTCCGCGTCGGTCAGCGCCTCGGGGAAAATCGCGTCCGCGCCAGCCTCGAGATAAAGCCGCGCCCGTTTGAGCGCCCCCTCGATTCCCTCTGACGCGGCCGCGTCGGTGCGCGCGACGATGCGGAGGCTCCGGCGAGCGCGGCGCGCCGCCGCGATCCGCGCCGCAGCATCTTCGGGCGCGGCGAGCAGCTTGTCGTTCAGATGGCCGCATTTCTTGGGCAGGAGCTGGTCTTCAATCTGAATCGCCGCGGCGCCCGCGTCTTCGAGCTCGCGCACTACGCGCATCACGTTGAGAGTGCCGCCATAGCCCGTGTCGGCATCGACGATCAGCGGCAATCCCGCGGCGCGGCAGATCATGCGCGCGAACGTCGTCAACTCTTCGAGCGTCATGAGCCCGAGGTCGGCGAGCCCCATACTCGCGCTCAGCGCCGCGCCCGAAAGATAGAGCGCCTGGAAGCCGGCCCGCCGCGCGAGTAGCGCGGCGAGTCCGTTATGCGCGCCGGGAATCGCCAGGATGCCCTGCCGCTCCCATAGCTTTGCCAGCCGCTCGCCGGCCGATGCCGCGCTATCCGCTTGCGTAAGCCACGTCATCTTTGTTTCCTCCCGTGCCGCCTTGCGCCGGCGCGCTTCAGGCCTATTATATCCGCCCGCCGCGCGATCCGGTGCGGCCCTCCGCGAGCGCCGCGGGACTCGCTCGTGGCGGCTTTTCGCGAGCGCATCCTTTTGTGCAATGATCGCATCTAACCGGAAGCGCAGGCGAAGGATCGTCATGGCGGACTACGACGTTATCGTTATCGGAGCGGGCAACGCGGCGCTCGCGGCCAGTGTCTCGGCGCGCGGCGCTGGCGCGGAACGCGTGCTGGTGCTGGAAAAGGCGCCCGAGCAGGACCGCGGCGGCAACACCCATTTCAGCGGCGGCCTGTTCCGCTTCGCCTTCAACCGCCCCGACGACCTGTTGCGCCTGGTGCCCAAGGCGCGTGAGGTCGCGGGCTTCATGGAGGGAATCGAGGCCTATCCCGCCGACGCGTTCCGCGAGGACCTTGCGCGGGTGACCGACGGGCGCACCGACCCCGAGCTTTCGCAGATCCTGATCGCGAATTCTTACGAAACGGTGTGCTGGATGGCCGAGCAGGGGATGGCCTTCGAACTCGCACTGTCGCTCAGCGGCGTGCGCGTCGGCAGTGTGATCAAATGGCCCAAAGGCGCGATCGTGCGCGCCGCGCATGAGGGCGTGGGACTTTCGCGAATGTGGTTCACTATCGCGCGCCGCGCGGGAGTCGAAATCCGTTACGGCTCGCCGGTGCAACGCCTGGTGCAGGATCGCAAGGGGCGCGTATGCGGCGTGCTGGTGCGCGACGCCGAGGGGGTGCGGGAAATCAGCGGACGCGCGGTGGTGCTCGGATGCGGCGGCTTCGAGGCCAACATGGCGTGGCGCGCGCAGTACCTTGGCCGTCCATGGGATCACGCGCGCGTGCGCGGCACCCGGCATAACCAGGGCGACGGACTGCGCATGGCGATGGAGATCGGCGCGATGCCGTGGGGACAATGGAGCGGATGCCATGCGACGCCGATCGACGCCGGAGCGCCGCCCTATGGCGATCGCGAGCTTACCGACAAGACCAACCGCCTCTCCTACGTCTACGGCGTAATGCTCAACAAGCTGGGCCTGCGTTTCGTCGATGAAGGCGAGGACCAGAACCTTTACACCTACGCCAAGTTCGGCGGGACGATCCTCAACCAGCCCGGCACCGTCGCCTGGCAGATTTTCGACAGCAAGACCGTCGCCCTGCTCGAGCCGCGCTACTCGACCAGTCCGCCGATCGTCGCCGACACGCTCGACGGCCTTGTCGCCCAACTTGCGCTCGAGCGCAAGGCCGCGATGCGCACGCTGACGGAGTACAACACCGCCGCCGGCAAGGGCTCGTTCAACCCCGGCGTGCGCGACGGGATGCAAACGGAAGGCCTCGCGCTCGCGAAATCGAACTGGGCGCAAAAGCTCGACACGCCGCCCTACTACGCCTACCCGGTGACTGGCGGAATCACGTTCTCGTTCGGTGGCGTGAAGGTCGGCGATCACGCGCAGGTGATCGGCACCGACTGGGATCCTATTCCGGGGCTGTTCGCGTGCGGCGAGATGGTCGGCGGGCTGTTCCACAACAACTATCCCGGCGGCTCGGGACTGATGTCAGGCGCGGTCTTCGGCCGGATCGCGGGCCGCAGCGCGAGCGCCGCCGCGCGCGCCACATCGTAGCCGGACTGTCGAACTTAGCCGATGAAACAGCTCAGGATGCGCGCGGTCTTCATGCGTGGCGGCACCAGCAAAGCCGTGATGTTCCGCGCGGCCGATCTGCCCGCGGAGCGCGAGTTGTGGACGCCGATCTTCCTCGGCGCGATCGGTAGTCCCGATCCCAACGGACGCCAGCTCGACGGGATGGGCGGTGGAATTTCTTCGCTCTCGAAAATTTGCGTGATCGGGCCGACGACGCGCGACGGCGCCGACGTCGATTATACCTTCGCCCAGGTCTCGGTTAAGGACGCGGCGGTCGATTACAGCGGCAACTGCGGCAACATGTCATCCGCGGTCGGTCCGTTCGCGGTCGACGAGGGTCTCACCGTCGCCGTCACCGACGCGGCCGGCGAGGCGACGGTGCGAATCCACAACACCAACACCCGCAAGCTGATCGTCGCGCACTTTCCGCTCGACGGCGGGCGCGCCGCCGTCGACGGCGATTTCAGGCTCCCCGGCGTCGCCGGCACCGGAGCGCCAGTGCGCCTGGACTTCATCGAGCCGGGCGGCGCGGGCACCGGCAAGCTGCTGCCGACCGGAAATCCGGTGGACTCGCTCGAGGTTGAGGGCGTGCGCGGAATCGAAGCCTCGATGGTGGACGCGGCGAATCCGTGCGTGTTCGTGTCCGCCGACGCGCTGGGCGCAAGCGGCGTCGAGATGCCCGAGGAACTGGAAGCCAACGCCGGGTTGCTGCGGCGACTCGACGCGATCCGGATCGCCGCGAGCCTCAAGATGGGTATCGCAAAGACCGCCGAAGCGGCCGCGCGAATTCCCGGTATTCCGAAGGTCGCGATGGTCGCGCCGGCGCGCGCGGCGCGGACGCTCGCGGGCGAAAGGCTCGCCGCCGAAGACGCCGACGTAACCGTGCGCATGATCTCGATTGGCCAGCCGCATCGCGCCGTGCCGCTGACGGGCGCGATGTGTCTCGCGGTCGCGGCGCGAATCGAGGGCACGCTGGTCAATCGAATTGCGCGAATCGCGCGCCCGAGCGCGTCGCCCGGCGATCCGGTGCGAATCGCGCAGCCCTCGGGCCTCACCGTAGTCGGCGCGGCGGTCAGGCGCGAGAACGATCGCGAAGGTCATGGCGAAGGCCGTAATTGGTTCGCCGAGCGCGCGACCGTCTACCGCACGGCGCGCCGTCTGATGGAAGGATGGGTGTTCGTGCGCGCCTCGGCGCTGCCGGAAAATCTGCGGAGCGCACTCACGATCGGCCGGGAATAACCCAGTCCTATGGCGACTATGAGCGACGACACCAGCCTGGGAGCGAGAAATTACTCCGTGCACGAGGTCCTGCGCGACGGCGGCTCGATCTACATCCGCGGCATTCGCGCCGACGACAAGGATCGCCTGCTCGATCACTTCCGCCACATGAGCCAGGACTCTATCTACCATCGCTTCTTCGGACTGAAGCATTCGCTGACCGATCAAGACCTCGTACGGTTCACCGAAATCGATTTCGTGAGCCACGTCGCGCTGGTGGCGACGCTGCGCACGGGCGGCGACGAACGCTTCATCGGCGTCGGCCGCTATGTCACCACCGGACCGGCGCGGGCGGAAGTCGCCTTCGCCGTACTCGACGAGCATCAGGGACGCGGTATCGGCACGGTGCTGCTCGACCATCTCGGACGCGTCGCGCGCGCGGCCGGAATCATCGAGTTCCAGGCCGACGTGCTGGGCGACAACAACCGGATGCTCGAGGTCTTCGCCAAGAGCGGCTTCCGCGTGAAGCGCTCGACCGACGCCGGCGTGGTCCACCTGAGCTTCCCGACCGGCGAGACCGAGGCTTCGCGCCAGGCAAGTGAGCTGCGCAACTGGACCGCGGCCGGCGAGAGCATCCGCAAACTGCTCCATCCGCACTCGGTCGCGGTGATCGGCGCGTCGCGCTCGCGCGGAAAGATCGGCGGCGCACTGGTCGCCAACCTCCAGCGCGCAGGATTCAACGGGCCGGTGTACCCGGTGAACCCGGCGGCAAATGAGGTGATGGGACTGCGATGCTACCCGAGCGTGGCGGCGATTGGCGCGCCTGTGGACCTCGCGCTGATCGCAATACCCGCCGAACTGGTTCACGGCGCGATCGAAGACTGCGCCCGCGCACACGTGCATGGCGTGGTGGTGATCACCGCGGGCTTCGCCGAGGTCTCGCCCTCGGGACGCGCGGAGGAGGAGCGGTTGTTCAATACGGTGCGCGCGTCGGGCATGCGAATGGTGGGACCGAACTGCATGGGCGTGCTCAATACCGACGCGGCGGTGCGGTTGGACGGAACCTTCGCGCCGACCGCGCCGCCGCCCGGTAATATCGGGATGTACTCGCAAAGCGGCGCGCTTGGTATCGCGATCCTCGACTACATGAACAGCCGCGGGCTGGGAATTTCAACCTTCGTCTCGGCCGGCAACCGCTCCGACGTCTCCAACAACGACCTGCTCGCCTACTGGCTCGACGACGCGCGCACCGGCGTGGTCGTGCTCTATCTCGAGAGCGTCGGGAATCCGCGCAAGTTTGCGCGCCTGGCGCCCGAGGTCGCGCGCCGCCGCCCAATCGTCGCGGTCAAGTCGGGACGCTCGGCGGCCGGACGGCGCGCCGCCTCCAGCCATAGCGCCGCGCTGGCCAACCTCGACGTCGCGGTCGAGGCGCTATTCGAGCAGGCCGGCGTGATCCGCACCAACACGCTGATGGAGCTGTTCGACGTGGTCGCGATGCTATCGACGCAGCCGATCCCGGCGGGCCCGCGCGTCGGCGTGGTAACCAACGCCGGCGGCCCGGGAATCCTGCTCGCCGATGCGTGCGAAGCGCAGGGCCTCGTGCTGCCGCGGCCCGCCGACGCCACGATGGACACGCTGCGCTCGTTCCTGCCGGCGCGCGCCTCCTTCGCTAATCCGGTCGACCTGACCGCGACCGCCGGGCCCGCCGAGTACGAGAGCGCGGTCGCCGCGGTCGGCGCCGACCCCAACTTCGATTCGGTGGTGGCGGTGTATATTCCGGCCACCGAGGCGCCGCGCAGCATCGTCGCCGATGCGATCGCGCGCGGCGCATCCCGGGTGCCGGCACACAAGCCGGTGCTCACGGTGTTCCTATCCTCGCAATGGCCGCCGGCGGTGATCGATGCCGATGCGCGCGGCAAGCTTCCGTCGTATGCGTTTCCGGAAAACGCCGCGATGGTGCTGGCGGCGGCGCATCGGTATGCGCGATGGCGCGAGCGGCCGCGCGGCACGGCGCTCGAACTAAATCCATTCGCCATGGGCACGGTGCGCGCGGTGGTGGATCGCGCGCTCAAGGACGCCGGCGGCCCGACCTGGCTTGCCCCGGAAGACATCGCGACCATCCTGCGCGCGGCCGGAATCGAAGTCGCGCAAGCCGAGCGCGCTTCGGTCGCCGACGCGCCGCAAGTCGCCGATACTATCGGCTACCCGCTGGTCGCCAAGGTGATCGCGCCCGGCGTCACCCACAAGAGCGATATCGGCGGCGTGATTATCGGATTGCATTCACCGCTCGCCGTGGCCGAGGCCGCCGTTACGCTCGCCGAGCGAACGCGCGCGGCCGGCGCCGCGCTCGAGGGCGTCCTTCTGCAGCGCGAAGTGCAGGGCGGAATCGAAGTGCTGGTCGGCGTCACCACCGACCCGACCTTCGGTCCGCTGCTCGTCTGCGGTCTGGGAGGCGTGATGGTCGAGCTGATTCATGACGTCGCATTCCGGCTGAGTCCCGTTACCGATATCGACGCGCGCGATATGCTTGCCTCGCTCAAAACCGCCCGCGTGCTCGACGGCTATCGCGGCGCCGCGCCGGGCGACCGCGAGGCGCTGATCGCGGTGTTGCAGCGCGTCTCGGCGCTGATCGAGGCGATTCCCGAGTTGTCCGAGATGGATCTGAATCCGGTCAAGGTGCTGCCGCCGGGCAAGGGCGCTACGGTAGTCGACGCGCGGATGCGTCTGCACCCAACGCCGAAGCATCTCTAGCAGACCAGCATGACCGGTTGAGGGTTAGCTTGCCGCGCGACGACGCCTATCGCGGCTCGTCATCGCGCGCGCGGCCGGGGGAGCTGCCAGAAGAGGACGAGTCGCTCCGCGATTCGTCCTCTCCTGGCAGCTTTGCCGGCGCGGAGTCAGGCGACGACGCGCCCCCGACTTCGGCGCCGCGAGGCGGCGCCGATTGTTCTCCGCCGGGGAAAAGCTCGGGCGGCGATACGCCGCCCGAGCTTTCCCCGGCGGCGGGCGGCTCGGCGGTGTCGCCCGCCGCGGCGGGCGACGCCGCCGCAGCGGTCGTATCGGATGCCTGCTGCGCGTCGGATGCTTCCTGCGCCGCGCGCTCCTCCAGTTCCTTGAACTCTTCGAGGTCGGGCAGGCCGTCGAGGTCGCGCAGCCCGAAGACTTCGAGAAACTCCGGCGAGGTCGCGTACACGATCGGACGCCCCGGCGCTTCCTTGCGCCCGGCGATTCGCACCAACCGGCGTTCGAGCAGCGTCTCGAGCACGCCTCCCGAATCGACCCCGCGCAACTGCTCGATCTCGGGCCGGGTTACCGGCTGGCGGTAGGCGATGATCGCGAGCGTCTCGAGCAGTGGACGGCTAAGCCGCGGCGGCTTGGCGGCGAGCAGCTTGCGCACATAGAGCGCGTGTTCCTTGGGCGTGCGCAACTGGTAGCCGCCCGCGACCTCTTCGAGCATCACGCCGCGCGCGCCCGCGCCGTAGCCCAGCATCATCTCGCCCAGCGCCTTCTTGATCGCGTCGCGCGCAACGTTATCGAGCACCGCCGCCAGCCGCGCGAGCGGCACCGGCTCGCCCGCCGCAAACAGCAGGCTCTCCAGGATCGCCTTGAGCCGTTCCTCTTCCATCCCACTCCCGCGCGCGCCGCTCAGCCGCGAGCCGTCGCGATTTTTATCAGACCATGATCGATCGTTGTTAGAAGACAATCGATCGTTATCAGACGATGACCGATCGGATGACGCGCGTTCACCGCTGCTCGCTCGCGGGCGCCGGTGGCGTTTCGCCGGGAGCCGCCTGGTCGCGCCGCTCGAGCAGGATCGGACCGAAGCGCCGCTCCTGGCGCGCAGCCACCCGGCCCTGCCGGATCAGCTCCAGCAGTGCCATGAAGGTCGCGATTACCACTGGGCGATCGTTCAGATCGTGAAAATCCTCGAACAGCGCCGCGAATTCCACCGCGCCGCCGCCTTGCTCGAGCGCCGTCATGATGCGCGGGATGCATTCGGCGACCGGGATGTCGCGCAGCGCGATCTGGCGCGGCGTGGTGTCGGTCAGCCGCTTCAGCACCGCCGCCATCGCCTCGACCAGGTCGAACAGCGACACGTTGAGCCGCGGCCCGTGGCCGTCCTCTTCGGGCGGCTGCTCGGGCTGCTTCTCGCCGGGCGCGGCGAAGACGTCGCGGCCCAAAAGCGCGCGCGCGCCGAGCTTCTCGGCGGCCTCGCGATAGCACTGGTACTCGAGCAGGCGCGCCACCAGGTCGCGCTTGAGTTCCTCGGCCTCCTCCAGCTCCTCGGTCCCCGCATGGGGCAACATCGAGAACGACTTGATCAGCAGCAGCGTCGCCGCCATCACCAGGTACTCGCCGGCCACGTCGAGGTTGAGCGAGTCGAGCAGCTCCAGATAAGCGAGGTACTGCTCGGTGATGACGCTGGCGGTCACGTCGCGCGCGTCGAGTTCGGCGCGCTTGATCAGATGGAGCAGGAGGTCGAGCGGCCCTTCGTAGATCGGCAGACGAAAGCGCGGGCCAGTGGCCGCCTCGGCACGCGCCGCCACGTCCTGCGAGCCGTCGCTCACAGCAGCACCCGCGCGATCGCATTGATGAGCGGGTTGATGACTACGTTCACCGCGTTCGTATACAACAACGCGAATAATATCAGAAGTCCGTACGGTTCAAGACGCGCGAACGCCCGCGCGGCAGGCAGCGGCAAAAGGCCCGCCAGCACCCGCCCGCCGTCGAGCGGCAGCAGCGGCAGCAAGTTGAACACCGCGAGCAGCACGTTGATCATCACCGAGGCCTGCATCATGTAGACGATGGGCAGTGCGACCGCCTCGCCCCACGGCGCGTTGACATACGGCACGAGCCTCCGGGCCACGAACGCGCTGGCGACCGCCAGCGCCAGGTTGGTCAGCGGGCCTGCCGCCGCCACCACGATCATCCCGAGTCGCCGCGGGCTCAGGCGCCGGAAATCGACCGGCACCGGTTTGGCGTAGCCAAAGACCGGCAGGTGCAGAAACAGCAACAGCGCGGGCAGGATAACCGTGCCGACCGGATCGACGTGGCTTAGAGGATTGAGCGTGAGCCGCCCGGCGCGCGCCGCGGTGTCGTCGCCCAGCAGGTTCGCGACATAGCCGTGCATCACTTCGTGCAGCACGATCGCGAAAACCGTGGGCACCGCCCAGATCGAGAGCGTAACGATGAACTCGCTGAGGTTGGACAAGCTGGATCTCGCTTTCAAGACATCTTCAGGACACGCCGGCGCGCGCGGCGCGCGGATGATGCGTACGATGGACCTTGCGCAGATGGCTCTTCGACAGATGGGTGTAAATCTGGGTGGTCGAGATGTCGCTGTGTCCGAGCATCTCCTGCACCGCGCGCAAATCGGCGCCGCCTTCCAGCAGATGGGTTGCGAAGCAATGGCGGAGCGTGTGCGGACTGACCCATGAAAGGCGCGGCTCCGCGACGGTCCATCCCTTGAGCGCCTTGAAAAATCCCTGGCGCGTCATCGCGCGCCCCAGCCGGCTCGTGAACAACGCCGGCGAGGGCCGCGCCGCGCGGGTCCTTTTCCGCAGTTCCGCTTCGCGCGCGATGAGATAATTCTTAAGCGCGCGCACCGCGGCCGATCCGATCGGCACGATCCGTTCCTTGCCGCCTTTGCCCAACACGGCCACGATTCGCTCGGCGACGTTGACCTGGCCGGCCCTGAGTCCGACCAGCTCCGAGACCCGCAGCCCGCATCCGTACGCGAGCTCGAGCATCGCGCGGTCGCGCTTGCCGCGCAGTAGGCTGGTGTCGATCGCCTCGAGCAGCATCTCGAGGTCGCGCCGGCCCAGCGTGCGCGGGAGCGCCCGGGGATGCGGCCGGAGCTTGATCGGGGCAGCCGGGTCGCGCTCGAGGATCTTTTGCTCGACCATCTCGCGCGCGAGGCCGCGGATGCTCGCCAGATGGCGGCGCTGACTCGCCACCGACATCCCGCGCCGCGCCATCGCCTCCAGGTAACCGCTGACACTGCGCGGCTGCAACGCCTCGGGCTCGACTTGATGGTCGCGGCAGTGCTGCTGGAACTCGCGGAGATCGCGCGCGTAGGCCTGCACCGAATTGTTGCCCAGCCCGCGCTCCACACGAAGCCGGTCGAGATGGCGCTCGATGATCAAATCCCAATCCCGATCCGATCGCGGCGCCCCAGCCCGCGCCGGGCCATCCGTGCGTGACGCCGGCTTGGGGTTGCCCCTGGCTTTCACGCGGCTCCGCTGTGCGCCGGGACGTCGTCGAGACGCTCGACGAGCGCCGCCCGCAAACGCCGCATCGCGTCGAGCTCGACGATTTTTCCGCCGCTCGAATCACTGATGTAGAAAACGTCGAGCGCCTGGTCGGCGTTGGTCGAGATGCGCGCGAGATGGATCACCATCCCGAGCTTGAACAGCGTATGCGTGATCGCGAACAGCAGCCCGACCCGGTCCTGGGTGAAGACGTCGACCACGGTGCACTGCTCGGAGCTGCGGTTGTCGATCGTGATCTCGGTCGCCACGCGGCGCATGAACTTGCGCCCGGCCACCCGCGAGCGCTGCGCCTCGGCCACCATCGCCTCGAGGTCGCGCTCGCCGGCCAGCACCGCTTCGAGGTCGCGCTCGACGCGCAGCCATCGCTCCTCTTCCAGCGCCATGCCCCCGGCACCGTGCGAGACGCGAAAGACGTCGAGCGCCACGCCGTCGGCGCGGGTGGTGATGCGGGCCGAGAGGATGTTGAGGTTGTTGGCGGTGAGCACGCCGGCGATCTTGGAGAACAGGCCCGGTTGATCGCGCGTGGCCACAATAAATTCGCTGAACTCGAGTTCGGGGAAATGGCGATGGCGGCAGACCAGGGCCCTCCCGCTCAGCGCCCGCATCAGCTCGAAGTGGGTTGGGATGTCGTCCTCGGGAACCGTGAGAAAATAGCGATCCGGCATCAGGTCGAGAAAGGCCGCGAGCTCTTCGGGCGCTGCGCCCAGCGGACCGATCCGCTCGCGCACGGCGGCTTTGACCAGCGCGAGCCGGCGCGCCGGGTCGACCGCCTCGTGATCGCCTTGCTCGAGAATCTTGAGCGCGCGCATATAGAGCTCGCTCAGCAGCATGTCGCGCCAGTTGTTGTAGACGTTGGGCGCCACCGCACGCATGTCGGCGAAAGTCATCAGGTAGAGCGCCTTAAGCCGGTCGATCGAGCCGACCGTGCGCGCGAACTCCTCGACCGTGCGCACGTCGTCGACGTCGCCCTTCTGCGCCACCTGCGACATCATCAGATGGTTGCGCACCAGGAACACCACCAGGTCGGTCTCCTCGCCGTCCAGCCTCAGGCGGCGCGAGACCTCGGCCGTGAGCAGCGCGCCGCGTTCATGATGGTCGTGGCCGTGGCCCTTGCCGATATCGTGCAGAACCAGGGCGAGAAAAATGAGCGGCAGCGCGGTGACCTCGCGTGCGACCTCGGTCAGCAGCGGATTGCTGTCCTTGAACTCGCCCGCGCGCAGCCGCTCGAGCTCGCGCACCGCGGCCAGCGAATGCCGGTCGACGGTATAGATGTGGTAGAGGTCGTGGAGCACGCGCGCGTAGAGATTGCCGAACTCGGGAATCACCGCGCCCAGCACGCCCGCGCGATGCATCGCCTCCAGGGTCTCGGCCACGCGCTGGCGCCCCGACAGAATTCCCATCAGCGCCATCCCGGTACGCGGATCGCATCGGAAAGCCTCGTCAACCAGTCCCAGGCTGTCGCGCACCTGCTGGTAGGCGCTGCCCGAAAGCTCCACCCCGTGCGCCTGGCAATCGGCGAAGATGGTGATGAGATTGATCGGCGCGTGAGGGAAGAAGTTCTTCTCCGCGAGGGCGAGCAGGTGGCCCTGGATCAGCACTCCGGGACGAATCTGGCGTCCGCCGCTGCGCCGCATGAAACGCCCGGCCGCCAGATCCTCGGTAACGCGCGCGATGAGCCCCTCGGAGAAGCGATGGATGGCGGCGGCCTGCGCGTAGTAAAAACGCATCAGCGCGGAAGACGCGGTACCCGAGACGTCGGGCGTGGTAAAACCCAGCAGCGGCGCGATCCGCTCCTGGTACTCGAAAGTGAGCTGGTCGTGATGGCGGCCGCTTAGGAAATGCAGCGAATTGCGCACGCGGTACAGAAAATCCTCCGCGCGCACCACCTCCTCGAGCTCGGCCTCGCTGATGATCGCTTTCTGCACCAGCTCGGGCAGCGAGTGCACCTTGTACTTGACCTTGGCCAGCCACAGCGCCGTATGCAGATCGCGGAGCCCACCCTCGCCCTCCTTGATCTGCGGCTCGAGCAGGTAGATCGAGTCGCCGTAGTGGCGATGGCGGTCGCGGCTTTCCTCCAGCTTGGCCTGAAAGAACTGCTGCTGGTTGCGATTGAGGACCTCGTCGATCAGCGCCTGGTCGAGCGCCGCCCACAGCTTCTCGTCACCCGCGAGAAAACGGATGTCGAGGATCGCGGTCTTCTCCTTCAGATCGTCGTTGGCCGCACGAACGCATTCGCGCACGTTGCGCACCACCTGGCCGACCGTGAGACCGGCGTCCCACAGCGCGTGCAAAATTATCTCGGTCATCACCTCGGCATAGGGGCCCGGCTTGTAGTCGTGCAGGAAAAGGAGATCGATGTCGGATTGCGGGTTGAGCTCGCCGCGGCCGTAGCCGCCGCGCGCGATGACCACCAGGCGCTGGTTTAGACGCGAGAAGCGCCGCGAATGATGGTGATCGGCGTAACGATAGAGCGCGCGCACAATCCGGTCGACGCATCCGGTGTACTCGCGAACGATCTCCATCCCGCTCGCGCCCGCGAAATGACGCTGCGCAAGCTCCTCGCGCACCGCGCCGAGCCAGGCACGCGCCGCCTGCCCCGGCCGCCCGCCGCTCTCGAACTCGGCGTAGAGCGAATCCTCATCGCACGCGACCGCGGACGCCGCGATGACCGAGGTCGCGCCGGAAGCTGGGACTGGCGTTTCGCTCACAGATTGCCCACTGCCGCGTCAGCGTCGAAATAATGGGCCACCGCCTCCGCCACGCCCTCCGCCAGCACCTGCTGGTACTGCGCGGAAGCCAGGCGCGCGGCCTCCTCCAGATTGGAAAGAAAGCCGCACTCGACCAGCACCGCCGGCATCTGCGCGCCCACCAGCACGTAGAAAGGCCCGCGCATCGCTCCCAAAGCGCTCACTTGCAACCCCATCGATGCGTCGAGATCGGCCGCGGTCTGCGCCTCGATCATCGAGGCGAGCGCGACCGACTCGTTGGCTTTATACTGCTGGCGCATATCGCTCAGGATGTAGTTTAAGTCGCCCCCCGCCGTCGTGCCATAGGCATCGCCGCTCGCGTTCTCCATCGCGGCCAGCCGAATCGTCGCCCGGTCCGTGGTGTTGTTGAGATAGTAGGTCTCGATTCCGGTGGTGGCGGCGTCCGGGCTCGAGTTGAGATGAATCGAGATGAACAGGTCGGCGCCGGCCTTGTTGGCCAACGCCGTGCGCTCGGCGAGCGTGACGAAATAGTCACCCGTGCGAGTGAGTATTGCATGGATTCCGCGATGTTTGAGTTCGCTCTTGAGGCGGAGCGCGATCTGCAGCGCGAGGTCCTTCTCCAGCAGCGGCGCGCCAGCCTCGGTGCCGGAGTCGTAGCCGCCATGGCCGGGATCGATGACGACCACGGGCGGGCGCGACGTGGCCGCGGCGGCCGTCGCTACGCTCCGCGGCGCTTTCTCCGCCCGCCCCGACGGGGCGGGCGGAAAAAGCGCCGCCATCTGCGCCGGCGGCGGCGGCAGTGCGGACACTTGGGGCTGCCGCGCCGCCGCCTGCGGCGCGGGCGCGGCGGGCGGCGCCGTGGCGAGCGGGCGGCCCGCGGCCGTCCGCTCGCCGCGGCGCTCGCTGCGCACCAGCACCGGCGCGGCCAGGTTCGGAGCCTGGCCCGCCGGCGCCAGCCGAATCACCAACTCGTGCGGCAATTTGCCGACCGCGTAGTCGGTCTTGCCCGCGACCTGGATCACCAGGCGCGACCGCGTCCCGCCCGGGTCGATCGCGCGCACGGCCAAAACCGGCGCGGCCTCGCGGCCGAAGAGCGGACGCGGCGGAAGATCGATACGGGTATGCGCGAGATCGATCCAGAGCTCGTCGTCATGCGCGCTCAAGGTCCAGCTGAGGCCCTTGCCGCGCACGTCGAAATGCAACTCGACGATCGCGCCGCGCTGCACAGCCACGGCGCTGTCGATCACGGCGGCGCGGGCGCTCGGGGCGCCGGCGCTCGCCACGCCCAGCGCGAGCGCGGCGGCGGCCGCCGCTACCAGCTGCATCCTGAGCGAAACCCTCCGCAATCCGCCACCCCGCTGCCGTTCCCACGCCCGGCGAGTGCCAACGCGCGTCTAACTAGCCACCGCCGCCGCCCTGCTTGAGCCGATCGATCACGCGCGCCAGCGCGTTGAGCGCCTCGATCGGAGTCAGCCGTTCGGCTTCAAGCATCCTCAGCTCCTCGATCACGCGGCGCTCCGCCGGCGTGAAAAGTCCAAGCTGACCGGCGGCATTCTGAGTTTCCGGACGATGCGCCAGGCGGGCCTGCCCCGCTTCGTCCAGCTCGCCCATCTCCAGGTTGGCCAGGATTTGGCGCGCGCGCGCGACCACGGTTTCGGGCAGTCCGGCGAGCCGCGCGACTTCGATTCCGTAACTGCGGCTGGCCGGCTGCTCGACCACGCGTCTTAGGAAAAGCACCTCACCGTCCCACTCGCGCACCGCCATGCTGAGATTCTTCACGCGCCGGCGCTCGCGCGCAAGATCGGTCAGTTCATGAAAATGGGTGGCAAAGAGCACTTTGGCACGCGTGTTGTCGTGCAGATACTCGGCCAGCGCCCAGGCGATCGCGAGCCCGTCGAAGGTGCTGGTACCGCGGCCGACCTCGTCGAGCAGCAGCAGGCTGCGCTCGTCGAGGCCCATCAGCAGGCGCGCCGTCTCGCGCATCTCGACCATGAAGGTCGACTCGCCGCGGCGCAGATCGTCGCGCGCGCCAATCCGGGTCAGCACGCGGTCGACCAGGCCCAGCGCCGCCTCGGTCGCGGGTACAAAGCTCCCCATCTGCGCCATGATGACGATCAGCGCCACCTGGCGCAGGTAGGTCGACTTGCCCGCCATGTTGGGCCCGGTGATGAGCAGGAGTTGGCGCTCGTCGGGATCGGTCTGGAGGTCGTTGGGCACGAATTCGCCCGCGCGCATCGCGGCCTCGAGCACCGGATGGCGGCCGTCGCGGACCGAGAGCGCGAGTCCCGAATTCATCCGCGGCCTGACGTACCCGCGCCGCCGCGCAACCGCCGCCAGGGCCAACAGCGCGTCGAACTCGCCGACCGCGGCCGCCGTCGCGAGGATTGGCCCGGCATGCATCGCCAGGTCGCGCACCAGCGTGGTGAAGAGCCTGAGTTCGAGTTCCTTGAGCCCCGACTCGGCGCCAAGGATCTTGCGCTCGAGCTCCTTGAGCGCGGCGGTGGTGAAGCGTTCCGCGCCGACCAGCGTCTGCTTGCGCTCGTAGTCCGAGGGCACCCGCTCGAGGTTGGGTTTGGTCACCTCGATGTAGTAGCCGAAGACCTGGTTGTAGCGAACCTTGAGCGAGGGAATGTTGCTGCGCGCGCGCTCGGTCGCCTCCAGACGCGCGATTACGCCGCGTGCGTCGGAGGCGAGCCCGCGCAATTCGTCAACCTCGGAGTTCAGGCCGGTGCGAATCACGTTGCCGTCGCGCGGACTGACCGGCGGCTCGTCGCCGATCGTCGCGTCGATACGCGCCGCGAGCTCGGGCATCGGCACCAGCCGCGCGGCGACCTCGCGGATGAGCGCGCTTCGGCATCGTTGGAGCGCGGCGCGCAGCGCGTCGACCGCCCGCAACGCCTGTTCCAGCTTGAGGCAATCGCGCGGCGAGGCGCGCAGGCTTCCGATTCGGCCCGCCAGCCGCTCGAGGTCGCCAATCCGGCGCAGCGCTTCGGCGACCTCGCCGCCGAGATCGGTCTCGAACAGCTCTTCTACCGCGTCGTGGCGCGCGCAGACGGCGTCAAGGTCGAGCAGCGGGTAGACGATCCAGTTCTGCAACGCGCGCGCGCCGACCGGCGTGAGCGTCTCATCCAGCACCGAGAGCAGCGAACCCCGGCGCGTACCGTCGGAAGAGATCACCAGTTCCAGATGGCGGCGGCTGACCTCGTCGACCAACATGTACTCGGCGGCGCGATAGAGATGGGGCGCGCGCAGATGCGCCAGTTCGCGGCCGAAGGTTTCTTCGACATAGACCAGCGCGGCGCCCGCCGCGCTACCGAGCGCCTCGCCGAGCGCGTCGGCCGCCTCGGCGCCGAAACGCGCGGCCAGCGCCTCGCGCGGGCGCTCCGCGGCGAAAGCCGCGCCGTCGAGCCAGGTGACCGGGCAATCGACGCTCTCGAGCAGCGTGGCGAGCGCGGCATCGCCCCTGGGTGCGATAATTTCGCGCGGCGCGATTCGCGCGATCTCCTCGCGCACTCCCGCCACTCCGGCAATTCGCGTCGCGAGGAATTCTCCGGTCGAGACGTCGACCGCCGCCAGCACGAACCCGCCCTCGCCCGTGCCGGCCGCGCCCAGCGCGAGCAGAAAGCTTTTTTCGCCCGCCGCCAGCACGGTCTCCTCGCCCACCGTGCCCGGCGTGATCACGCGCACGATCTGACGCGGCATCAGGCCGCGCGGCGGCGTCAGTTGAAACGGCTCGTCCAGTCCCTGGATTTGACCGGCAGCGGCGGCAGTTGAACGCGGGCGAGGCTCGGGCTGGGTCTGCTCGCAGATCGCGACCTTCAATCCGGCCTTGAGCAGCTTGGCGATATAAGGTTCGGCGGAATGATACGGCACGCCGCACAGCGGGACGCCGTCCTTGGAGCGCGAGGTGAGTTGGATATCCAGCACGCGCGCGCCGACCTCGGCGTCCTCGAACAGCATCTCGTAGAAATCGCCTAGGCGAAAGAACAGGATCGCGTCTGGCACCTTCTGCTTGACGCTCAGATACTGTGCGATCAGCGGTGAGTGCTTGATTGCCACGTGCGAACGACAATAACGGGCCGCGGTGCTCGCGGCAAAATCATTCGTGCGCGCCCCGTTCTTTTTGTGCCGCTCTCCCGGTCCAGAATGATTGTGCGCGGGATGAAGATAAGGCGAGGGTCTCTTAAACCTCTCCTGGTACAAGGACAGGCTTGGGGAGAGATCCGGCGCGGGTTACATAAAGGTTTCACCGCGTGTGACGTTCTTTTCGAAGGAAGCTGAGATAAAGTTTCCGCCGACGATGAAACTGCTGTCGCTCCCGCAAGGCTTGAGAATGTGCGCCTTCTCGCGCATGATTCCGCTGAATTTCATCGCACCGCATCGCCATCCCGAGCTGGGTCGAGGTTTGCTCACCTTTCATCGCGGCATCGATGTGGCAGCTAAAAAATCGCTCCTGTTCGTCGACGGTATTCCAGACACTATCGCTACTAACCCTGAATGAGATGTGAAATGAGAACCCGAGATGTCGCAATTCTGGCTCTCTCGGCGGTGCTGTTTACCACCGCATACCTTGTCTGCCCACAGCCGGGTTTGGCGCAGTCGCATCAAGTGAAAGACGATCTCGAGCAGCTAGCGGTCGATATCCACGTCGGCATGGATCGCTCGACGCTCACGGAGCAGCAGAAGGCGCAATTGCGCGACGATTTCAAGGAACTCAGGAAGGCCCACCAGAATCATCGGATGTTCGCGGCCTTGCGTGCGGCGCGGAGCATTCGTACTGAGCTGGACAGCGGCGCCTTCAAGCCTGAGGACCAAAAAAGGATCAAAGAGGACCTCCAGGCAATCAGAGAGGCCCGCGAATATCAGTCTGGAGGCGGAATGTGAACGAACACCTTCCCAGAGACAAGGGAAAACATCTCTGTGATGTCGGCCGCGGTGCCGCATCGACAGCGAAAGGACCAATGACTAGACGATGCCTGCTTTTCGCAACCCTGATGCTCTGCGCCACCGGATGTGTTAGCCAGACCCAGCTCTTGGACAATAAACAAGCGATGGCCGTGCAGACAGCCGTCAGCCGCGCGCAATTCGAGATGAACTGTCAGACCGCGACCGGAGAAATTATCTCGCGCGAGGTCGTCCAACCTGCCCTGCAAGGGCCCTGGGTAAATGGCATCCAGCGCGCGGAGTACACGGTCGGAGTGACGGGCTGCGGGAAACGGCATATTTTTATCGTGATTTGCCCGGAAACGGGAGAGGGCTGTTTCGCGGCCGGTCCGGGCCGATTCATTGGAGATCAATAAAGATTCGCGCCCTGCACTGCAAACGATAACGTTCGCTGCATCGCTCCGGATTTGCGGCGATCGCCAATTGCGCAAACAGGATCAAGGCGAGAACCGGATGCCGCGGCGGCATTGCGCGGGGTTGCATGCTTCGGCACCGCAAACGTAACTTACTCGTCGCCGGTTCTCGTCGTCCCCATGGATGTTGGCGACTGTGATGGTCACCGTAGTGGATCGCCCCGAAAGGATCGAAACGGCGATCGCTTCGCTCGGAGCGTTGGCGCCGCATCCGCCCATCACAGTCCGAGAGCTGGAGATCGTGCAGTCGAGGATCTCAACCATCTCCGGAGGGCAATGATGGACGGACCGAAATGATGCGGGCGCTGCTCGCTCGAAGCGAAGAGGGAAAGGGCGCATAGAGTGTTGGCGGTTCTTCTGGTTGCGTTGGGCGGGGGTATTGGATCGGCAACGCGATATTTGGTCGGCGGCTGGTTTGCCAGCCGCTTTGGACCCGCGTTTCCGTATGGGACCTTCGTGATCAACGTCACGGGAAGCTTCATTATCGGGTTTTTTCTCGCGTTCGCGCAGGAGCGCGTTTCGTTGAGTCCCTATTGGCGGCTCTTCTTTGCGGTTGGGGTGGTTGGTGGCTACACGACCTTTTCGACTTTTGAGTACGAATCAATTCGTTTGCTCCAGGACGGAGAGATGCTGTTGGGCGCGGTATATCTTCTCGGAAGTGTGCTCACCGGAGGTCTCGCCGCAATCGCGGGGATTGCCCTGGGAAGCTCGGTCTGACGAAGCCGAGATTGACAGAGGCGGGCGGGCGGTCAACCCGGCTTGTTAATGGTGATGGGGTTCACCCTACGGCATTGGTATAGCCGCGGACGCCGGATTCCAGAAGGTCTTCCCGTCGACGCCGCCGATAGGGCTCGCGCCAAAAACCGGCCGCGAAAGATCTACCCGGATCAAAAATAGCGGCGTGCCCGCGCCCGGAGTCCACGGATGGGGCGCCGGATCGGTATCGGCGAGCATGTAGGCGAGATTGCGCGCGGGATCTATCGCGAGCGAGCTCGGGTCGTCGACTACTCCGAGTTGAGTCGGCACTCCGCCGACGTCTCCCATCGGAATAACGCTGGCTGCGATGGTGTAGGCGGAGCTGCCATTGGGGACTGTCTTCGTACCCGGCTGCCCGTTATTGTCCAAACCGCCTTTCACCGGACTTCTGGGCAAATGGATCAGCTTGAAGTTCTGTCCGAACTGATCCGCGATGAGCCCCTGATGAGTCGCACAGTTGACTATCGCCAGTCCGCCGGGGCCCTGCCCAACCGGATCCAGGAAGCCCAGGCCGCCGATGTAAACATTGCTTGCGAACGCCGGCGAGGCGACCAGATTGACCTTTCCGAAATTGAACGCATAACTGCTATCGGACTCGTTCATCTGGCTCTGAAACAGGATGTCGGTTCCGACGTCGAACGCGACTCCATTGGAAAAGCTTTCGTTGGGATCGATTTGAAAGACGATCGGCGTCAGCGGCGGGTTCCCGGTATCGACCACGAAGTTGTTGCCGAGATTGGAGATGAAGAGCAACCCGGTGAAGGAGTCCAGCGCCATTGAATCGATGGTGACTTCGTCCGCCGACAGATCGAGGATCGACGCCGGATTCCAGGTCGGCGGACTGGTCGACGTGTCGAGGATTCCGAGATCGCTGGTGCCCGCGACGATAGCCTGATTGTTAACAAAATCCTCCACGATGCCGCCGCTCATGCCGGTGTGACTCAAACCGGTCGCAAGGATCGAGTTGACGACCGACTGCGTCGCCGGATCGATCTCATAGATGTGCACCTGGTTGGCGCCGTCGCGCGCCTCGGCGAGAATTGACGGTCCTTGTGGATTGTAAACTTCGGACACCGGTTGAACCGAGCCGGTAAGCGAAATGGTACCAAGCACCGGATTGACGGCCCCAACGGTGAGATCAACTATCGCGAGTTGCGCGTTGCCGCTCGCATCGAGTTGATAAATTGCGACATATCCGACGTTACGGACTGGATCGATCGCGACGAGCGACTGGCCCGAACAGGCTTGCGGGAAGGTGACCGGCGTTGGCGTGGGGGTGGCCGTGGGCGTCGGTGCAGGTGACGGCGGCGGCGTGGGCGACAGCGCAGGTGATGGCTGCGGCGAAGACGCAGGCACCGGCGCGCGAGATGGCGAATTGCTATCGTTTCCGCACGCCATCAGAGTCAGGGCCTGACTCGCAATCAAGGCGAGCAACAGCAGCCACGACAGGCGATATCGAATCGCCGATGCGCGCACGGGAGCGATCCGTTCAGCCATGGTTGATGAACTGTCCAATGTCTTCCGCGATCAGTTCCGGCCGCGTGTGGCTGGGGGAATACTCGCTCTGCAACCCACCGTCGCCGCGCACCAGGAAAAATGCCAGCACGTGATCGATCGAACCGTCCGATTCACGCACGCGCTGCAGCTTAAATGCCGACATCAGCGCGGTCACCTGTTCGGGAGCGCCAGTCAGAAACAGCCATCCGGAGCGATTAGCCCCCTGCGCCTTGGCGTAGTTCAGCAATTTGAGCGGACCGTCGTGCTCGGGATCGACGGTCACCGAAACGAACCGTACTTTGGTTCCGAAGCTTGGGCCAAGATTATCGGCTACCTTCGCCATCCGCTGCGTCATCATCTCGCACGGCCCGGGGCAGCTCGTATAGATGAAATCGAAAAGCACCGGCGTACCCTTCAATGACGCGAGGTTCACAGTTTGCGCGTTCTGATCGGTAAGCTTGAGGTCCGGCAGGCAATCCGCCGGCGAGACGGACGCAGTTGGCGGCGTCGGGCGCGAATTGCACGCGGACGATAGCGCCAGCGATATAGCCAGAAGGACCAGCACTAGCGGAAAATTGGTTCGAATACCCATCGGCTATCTTCGCGAAATCACAGCCGGCGCCGGCCTGGCGGCACTGGCGGGCCCGGTCGCGTCGCGAGCCGCATTGGGAGGCGCGAGCACCACCAACGGGCGCATCATTTCCTGGTCCTCATGCTCCAGAATGTGGCAATGCCAAACGTATTGGCCGGTGAAACCTTCAAACATCGCGATCACCTGGGTAACGACGCCCGGCTCTGCGCGTGCCGTGTCCTTCCATCCCATTTCGTTGGGATCGGGAGGCATCGTCGGACCGGTGAAGATGAGATCCCCCGTCGCGACATACTGGTCGACATCGAAAGGAGTGCGGCCAGTTATCTGAAAGCGAATCAGATGGATGTGAATCGGATGGCCGTCGCCGGTGGTGTTGACCAGGTTCCAAATCTCGATCGTATTCAAAACCGGGGTTTCCGATACCGGATCCGCCCACCTTTTGTTATCGAGCAGATCGATGAGTGGGTAACCGAGGTCATCATCGTACTCGACCAGCGAAAGGTCGCGCGTAGTCACCGCCATCGCCGGATTGAGCGGCACGATTGGCCGCAGTACCGGCGGCACCGTGCTGGTGTCCTTGTGCACGAGATGCTTGGCCACCCGGAACTGCATCACCAGAGTGGGCGTGATTTGACCGCCCCCTGGCCATGGTGCGGGTGCATCATTGGTTAGTTCGATTTTCTGTCCCTTGAATTGCGAAAAGTCCAGCACGATATCGAAACGTTCGGCGGGCGTCATCAGGATGGTTTGCAAGGTGACCGGGGCCTGCAGCAGACCCTGATCGGATCCTATCTGAATGAAAGGCTGACCTGACGAAAGACTCATATTCAAAAAGCGCCCGTTCGACGCGTTGACGATACGGAAGCGATACTTTCGCGGCTGGACGTCGAGAAACGGCATCACCTTGCCGTTGACCATCATCACGTTGCCGAAATATTCAGGCACATGGGGAACCGTCGGGTTGCCTGAAACCGGGTAGTTGAACTGTCCGTTGGGATCGAACGATCGATCGAAAATCACCAGGGGGATTTCGAACTTGCCTTTGGGTAGATTCAGCGAGGCCTCGAATTGGTCGCGAATGAAAAAAGCCCCGACCAGACCGGCGAAGACGTTGAGCCGCGTGATGCCCAGCGCGTGGTCATGATACCAGAGCATCGTCGCGTCCATCTGGTTCGGATAGAAATAGCTCGCCTGATTTCCCGGAGTGAACCAATCCTCGGGAAATCCATCACTATCGGGCTGGACCTTCGCCCCGTGAAGATGCACCACGTTGCGCACATCGGGCTTGTCGGGCTCCGCGCCATGAATCGTGTGATCGATGGTCAGAAAGGGTTGGGTCGGAAGATCGCTAATCCAGTTGACAAAAATCGATTGACCGCTCTGCGTCTCGAAGGTCGGACCCGGAACCTGACCGTCGTAACCCCACACCAGCGTCGGCTTGAGATCGCGATGTAGCTTGAGATGTTCCTGCTTCATCTTGATCGAATAGACCGGCGACAATCCCCCCGACCCATCGAGCGGCTGACGATAGCCAATCGGGCGCGCGATCGGCATAGTTGGAAGAGGATCGACGAACGGCTGCAAGGCATAAGGGTCGAGCAGGGGTCTGGTCCAGGTGTAATGAAGCTTATGGTTGTGGCGCGGGCTCGCGAGAAACGCGGAGCCGGTAAGCGAGCCGCGCTTGCAGAATTCGCGCAGCCCAACCGAAAGAGACGCGCCGAACAAAAGCCCTTCTTTCAGAAATTCGCGACGATCAATGAGGCGTATCTTCTTCATTCGGCAAGCGCATGCGCAAGTGATGTTAGTCGAGGTTTGACATGTCGCGTTAAGTCGGCGAGCTTTCTATCATGCACTCGGGCTCAGCGTCAAGTTTGTTCGACCGCGGACGGCCAGCCGATACACTCGGCGCATAGCAGCTAGCTGGCCCTGGGCGGACAGCAGGCTAATTCCTCGAGCGTTAAGGGCGGGCTGAAGAGAGGACCCGCAGAGACAGATTGCGTGGCGCAGAGGGAGCGATCTTTACGGGTGATAGAGACTCGGCCTCGTTGGTGGCACTCGCCCCGCATCCGTTGGAGTTGACGCATGCCCGGTCGCGCCAGAAGCGACCAACGCATCGGGCCCGGATCCATATAACAGGACTTCCATTTTGACTATCCGGTTTCCCTTTACAAGATTGCGGTTCCGATGGAATTGTGAGTAGCGAGAGCTTCCTTTTCGGCACCGGCTGTTGCCGCCTATGACAGGCGAGCGTTGCGCGATAGTCAAACCGTTTGCCATAGTTAACCCGCTTGAAGGAGTGCGTTGATGCCTCTCAAAACTATTCCGGTCATCGATATTTCGCCTTTCAAGGACGGCGACGCGGCGGCGCGCAAACGCGTGGTTGAGAAAGTCGCGCAAGCTTGCGTCGAAATTGGCTTTCTGGTTATTTCAGGTCACGGTATACCGTCGAGCACGATCCAGAATATCGTCACCACCTCGAAAACGTTCTTTGCACTCGATCCGAAGGAGAAGAGCAAGATCGCGCGGCCGCGGCCTGAAATCATCAGAGGCTACGGCGGCATGGAGTCGGAAGGGCTTGCGTACACCCAGGACGAGGAAACGCCACCGGATCTCAAGGAAGTTTTCGACGTCGGTCCAACGGATGTTCCAAACACCGAGTATTACCGGGGCGTTGCGGCGGGCGTGCACTTCGCCGACAATCTGTGGCCCCGCAGTCCTTCCGATTTCCGAAACATCTATACGGATTACTTCCACCGCATGGAAGGTCTGTCGCTCGACATGATGCATATTTTCGCGACGGCGCTGGAGCTTCCAGTCAATTTCTTCGATACCAAGCTGGACCGCCATATAAGCATTTTACGCGCCAATTACTATCCGAAGCTGTCTCGTCCGCCGCAGGCGAAGCAGTTGCGCGGCGGCGAGCACTCCGACTACACCGCCTTTACGATCCTGTGGCAGGAACGCACCCCGTCGGTGGGGCTTCAAGCGCGCGGTCCTGGAGGCGAATGGCTCGACGTTCCCGCGATCGATGACACGCTGGTGATCAATATCGGCGATTCGCTGATGCGATGGACGAACGACAAATGGATCTCGACCCAGCATCGCGTCGTCAACCCGCCGTTCGAGATTGCGCGAGAACACGATCGCTTGTCGCTGGTCTATTTCGTTCAGCCGAACTATGACGCCGAGATCAAATGTATCGATAGCTGTCAGAGTGCCGACGAGCCCGCGAAGTATCCGCCAGTTCGGAATGGCGATTACCTCTACAGCAAGTTTTCAAAGCAATCCAACATGGAACTGGAAACGACGTAGTCGTGCTTTCGTCGCCAGCGTGCCTATCGGCGGTCAGGCGAGCGCCTCGACGGCGAAGCTAGGTCAAACGGCCAGACGGAAAGCGCATGAACCGCGCATTGAACGTGCTGCGGACGATACGACGTCGAAGTCCAATAGCGCCAATCAAGAGATTGTGATCGATCTGACATTCCTCACAGTGCAATCACGGTCATTTCAAAGAAGCAGCGAACAGTTTCGGCTGGATCCGCAAGCGGGTGTCGTCCACGTCGCCTCCGGCGTCCGTCTCCGCGTCCTCTACACGGAACTCGCCAAGAGCGCGGTCACTGTTGCCGCGGGTCAGTGCTCGCCTGTTTGCCTTGGCGGCCTGGTTGGTACCGGAGGAGTCGGGTTTTCAACCAGGGCGTTTGGCTACGTGTGCGACCAACTCGCGTCGAGGTGCAGTCGCTGGCGTTTGTCGATGCACTGTTCGCCATCCTGGAACCTATTTCGCAATCGCAAAACGGCACAGTACGGTGTTTCCGACTTGCAACCTGGATCACAGTTGACGACACCACCTGACCATAACTACTTGACGGCCTACTGGAGTAGTCCAACGCTGGACTTTGTGAACTTTCTGATCGCTGAGCGGATTCACTACAGACACGGAGCCGGCCTTGCTTCGGCTCACGTTCGAAAGCTAATCGGATCAGTGAGAAGCGGAATTTTCGTCAACTAAGAAACGAATCTCGAAAGGAGTTTACATGCTCCCGGTTGGATATCTCCCCTGTACTCAGGACCCGCCCGACGGAAAGAACATGGCGCGCGTTATGGACGAAGTGTTCGCGGAGGCGGTGGCCGCCGAAGCCGCTGGATGGGACGGGTGCTTCATCACCGAACATCATCAGCAGCCTGACGGCTACGTGCCGTCGCCGCTGCTGATGGCTGCGCTGATCGGTGCGCGCACACAGCGGCTGCGGGTCGGCACCTGTGTGCTTCTAATGCCCCTGCATCATCCGGTGCACGTGGCCGAGGACTGCGCCGTGATCGATCTGGCGACCAAGGGACGCCTCGTCCTGAGCGTCGGCGTCGGCTATCAGCCGAACGATTTTGCCGCTTTCGGGATTCCGGTCGAAGAGCGCGCGACTCGCACCAACGAATCGATCGAAATAATCCGCCGATGCTGGACCGGCGAGCGCTTCAGCTTCAGCGGCAAACATTTTCAGCTCAACGACGCGCTGATTACTCCTCGGCCGATGCGCGCCGCAGGTCCGCCGATCTGGATGGCCTCGTGGACGCCGCATGGGCTCCGCCGCGCCGGCCGCCTGGCTGACGGATGGATCGCCGATCCGGTTCAGTCGCTCCCCGTAATCAGGCAATTCGCGGGAACCTATCGGGAGGCCGCCGCGAAAAACGGGCGCAAGCCTTATATCTGCCTGATGCGCGATGCCATTGTTGCGCCCAACTTCGCCACCGCCGAAGCGGTCAGCGGCCCCACGATGGTTACGCATCGTTTCTACTTCAAGCACAACAGCTATCTGCCCGACGAGTATTTGAAGGACGTCAGGCGTCCCGAAGATTTGACTTTCGCGAAGGCAGCCAAGGATCGGTTGATCGCCGGTGTGCCCGAAGAATGCCTCGAGCAGCTTCAGATGTGGCGCGATGCGATCAAGCCGGACTATCTCATCGTCCGGTTTCGCCAGCCCGGCGGTCCCTCCCATCAGGAGACTCTCGAATCGATCCGGCTCTTTGGCGAAAAGGTAATCCCTCGTCTGTGACACCGCTATCGTACCGGTGTTAACGTCGCCTGTCGCGGAGGCGGCGTCGCTTTAGGATCGCTTAGAGATGTGACTAAGTATCGGCAGGCCTGAGTATCAGACTGTCGGAGCCGACTTCGTGGAAGTGCAGTCGGAGCGCGCCAACGGCGCCGAACGGAGCTAGCCCGCACTTGACGCCGTCGTGTCCCGCGCGCTAAGGCATTTGTGAAAGTTTAATGCACCACCAGCCTTACTGAACAAGTGCAACACATTACCACATACCAAATGTCGATCCGACCGGGGAGGAAAAAACGGAAATCTCCACGAAACCGGGCGGTGGCGAACGTGTGTGAACAGTTTCCGCCGGAGAAATAGCGCTCATGCCTGCGAACCACAGCGCCGACGAAAAGAAAATCAGAGAGCTGGATATACAATGGGGCGATGCCGCCTGTAAGAAGGATCTCGAGGCGGTGGTCGCGCTGTATGCGCCCGATGGTTCGACCGTATGGCCCGGCGCTCCAGCCGCGCACGGCACTGCCAATATTCGTGCCGCGTGGGCTGATTTTCTGAAGACTCCAGGCCTCTCGCTCCGTTTCACGCCGGAACGGATCGACTTCGCGCAAGATGCCGATATGGCAATCGACTTCGGCGCCGTTGCGCTTGAACGGGACGACCCCGGAAAAGGCCATATTAAACTGACGGCGAAGTACGTGGTCGTGTGGCGCAAGGTAGACGGCGCGTGGAAGGTACTTTACGACTGTTTCAACATGAACACGCCGGATGCTTGAAGCGTTCGCATGCGCGAGAATGCGGCGGCCATCGGGCTGTCCCTGACCGCGTGCCAGGATCTGCGCTGGCACGCGGCGGTTGCTGTACTGGAGATTCACGCCGTCGGAAGCACGTCAACCTTATAATAGGGACGCTAATCGCCTCCCTAAACAGCCCGCCAAACCGCTGAATGGCATCCGGCTTAGCCCGATTCCGACGCAGATGAAGCAGGTCAACGATCGCGGGCAGAACGACCTGCCCGACGCTCCCATGCACAAGCCCGCAGGAGGCAACCGATGAGCCGCGCCGAAGCGAGACGTTACATGAGCGCGTCGACGCCGCGCGTTCGTCACGCTCATCTGATCGAAACCACCCTCGGACAGCATCTCTTGGTCGCCGACGGGAGCCGTCTTTTCGACCTCGATGCATCCCTGTTCAGGGAGTTCGAGTCGGCGATGGACGAAGCCCACGCGGATGAAGTTGCGGATCTCTTGAAGCAGGTCGGACTTGCCAGCATGCCGCTCATCGACGATACCCCGCTGGCGCCGCCTCGCCTCCATGCACTGTCGCTCGCGGTCGCGCAGAAGTGCAATCTAGGTTGCGCCTACTGCTACGCGCAACAGGGCCAGTTCGGTGGGGCCGCGAAAAACATGACGCTGGAGGATGCCGACCGCGCGGTCGATATCCTGGTGTCCGGAGCCGAGCCGGGTGCGCGGCTGAATCTCGCGTTTCTTGGCGGCGAGCCGCTCGTGAATCGTCCTGTCCTGCAAGCCGCGACCCGCCGCGCAGCCGAGCTTGCCGAGCGGCGCCGCGTCACAATGACGTTTTCGATTACGACCAATGGTACGCTGCTCACGGAGGCGGACGCGGACTTTTTCGAAGCGCACGGCTTTGCGGTCACGGTCAGTCTCGACGGCCCGCGCGAAGTCCACGACGCGCTGCGGCCGTATAAGAACGGCGGTGGAAGCTTCGATAAGATCATGCGTAATCTCGATCCTCTCCTGTCGCGTCAGCGCCGCATGCAAGTGTCGGCACGTGTGACGGTCACGCCGCAAAATCTGGATTTGCGCCGCGCCCTCGATGAATTCATCGAGGCTGGATTCCACAGCGTCGGTTTTTCACCGATGCTGAGCGCCCCCAATGGCAGCGGCGAGTTGGATAGCGCGGACCTCGAAATCATGTTGGGCGAAATGATCGGATGCGGGCGTGAATTCGAACTCCGCGCGCTTGCCGGCGAGCGCTATCCGTTCGCGAACATGGTCAACGCGATGAGAGAAATTCAGCGCGGCACGCACCGGCCATATCCGTGCGGCGCGGGTGCGGGCTACCTGGGCGTCTCCGCCGACGGCGAACTTGCGGCCTGCCATCGATTCGTAGGCGATGAAGACGGCGCGATGGGCTCGCTCGCGGGGGGCGTCGACCTCGCCCGGCAGACCGACTGGCTCGCGAAGCGTCACGTCCATCGCCAGGAGCCTTGCCGCAACTGCTGGGCGCGGTACCTGTGCGGAGGCGGTTGCCACCACGAAGTCATTCGGCGCGGGCGGCCAGCGTGCGACTATATCCGCGGCTGGCTGCATTATTGTCTGGAAGCATATCTTCGCCTGTCGGCACAGCCGGCGGATCAGCAAGTCGTTTGAGAGAACAGCACGATGGTCGACGTTTGCGTCATCGGGGCTGGACCAGCGGGCAGCACCTTCGCGGCGAGGATGGCTGAGCTCGGTTATGAGGTTTGCCTGATCGAGCGCGCACGCTTTCCGCGCCGCCATCTCGGCGAGTCGTTGAGTCCGGGCGTACTGCCGCTTCTCGAAACGATCGGCGCGCGCGAAGCCGTGGAAGCTTCGGGTTTCCGCCGCGTGCGGAGCGTCCTGGTCAAATGGGACGCCGGCCTCCAGGTGCGGCAAGATTCTCGTGAGCAAGGCCTGATCGTCGATCGCGGCTCCTTCGACACGCTGCTGCTGGAGCGCGCCCGAGCGCTCGGGGTGCGCGTGCTGCAGCCCGCGGTTATTCGCACACGCCGGCACGATGAGAACGGCTGGCAGGTGTGCATCGAAGCCGAAGGCCGAACGTTTCATATACGTGCGGCCTTCATCGCCGACGCGAGCGGACGGGCAGCCGCAACGGGTGGGCGCAAAACCCCCACCGGCTGCCGCACCCTGGCGCTTTACACCTACTGGCGTGGATGCGATCTCGCCGAACGGCCGCGCATCGAGGCCGGAAACGAAGCTTGGTATTGGGGCGTGCCGCTGCCGGATGGTACCTACAACACCCTCGTATTCGTGGACCTGAAGCATTTCCGCATGGAGAAGGCGCGGCCACTGGGCGCGCGTTTTCGCGAACTGCTCGAACGCTCGAGTCTCATGACGGGTTGTCGTGACGCTCATCCCATCGGCCCTATCCGGGCAGCCGACGCGACGCCGTATCTCGACCAGGACAGCGTTACACCGTCCAGCATCAAAATCGGCGAAACGGCTCTCGCGATCGATCCGCTATCTTCGAGCGGCGTGCAGAAAGCGATCCAAACCGCGCTCGCAGGTGCGGTGGTCTGCAACACCTTGCTGCGCAAGCGCGAAGCGAGCGACGCCGCCCTTCGGTTCTACCGGCAGAATCTCGCCGATGCGTCGGAGAGGCATTGTCGCTTTGCGGCGGCGCATTACGCTTCGGTTGCAACGCGCGGCGCCGGCGCGTTCTGGAACGATCGCGCCTCCCACATCGGAGCGCAACCTCCTTCGCCTGCCTCCGATCCGATCATCGCGCATGCGCTTTCCATGGCGCGCATCGAGCTCTCGGACCAACTCGACTTCGTCGATCTGCCGTCTATCGAGGGCGATTTCGTCATGGTAAAGCCGGCGCTGCGGCACCCCGGACTCGAAGGTCCCGTCACTTACCTCGGTGGTTGGGAGCTCGCGCCCCTTTTGCGGCAATTACCAGCGGGCCTGACGATGCTGCAGCTTGCGCAAGCTTGGTCGGCCAGCATTCCCTTGAAGTCGGCCCTGACGATCGTGGGTTGGCTGTTCAATAAAGGCATCCTGGTGGGCAAACCTGCCGAGAGGCGCGAGTTCACGTGATGCCTTCGATTTCGGAGTGGCTGAAGACCCTCGATCTCGAGCAATACGCGCGGGTCTTCATCGAAAACGAAGTCGACTTCAAGACGCTTAAGGTTCTCACCGACGGCGATTTGAAAGAGCTTGGGCTGCCGTTCGGAGCGCGCAAGCGGCTGCTGAACGCGGTCGCCGAAGTGAAGCAAGCCGAGGTTACCGCGTCCTCTGCGACTGCGGTCGGAGAAAGGCGCCAACTCACGGTGCTCTTCTGCGACATGGTCGGCTTCACCGAAATCGCGGGTCGCGTCGACCCCGAAATCCTTCAGACGATCGTTCGCCGCTACGAAAACGCGTGCGCCGTGAGCATTACGCAATACGGAGGCTACGTTTTCCAACTCCTGGGCGACGGCGTTCTGGCGTTCTTCGGCTTTCCACTGGCTCACGAGGGCGAAGCCGAACGCGCGATCCACGCCGGGCTGCAAATCGTGGAGACGATGGCGAACCTCGAAGTGCCCGAAGTGGGACATCTCAAGGTTCGCGTCGGCATTGCCACCGGAATAGTCGTGCTGGCGTTGGGCGAGCGGAACGCGGCTGGAGAGACCTTAAATCTTGCCGCGCGCTTGCAGAGCGTCGCGCAGCCCGGGAGCGTAGTGGTGAGCGAGAGGGTCCATCGGCTCGCCGGCGGTACATTCGATTACGAGGACCTTGGGGAGCACGACCTGAAGGGGATACTCCGCCCCACCCGCGTGTATCGCGTGCTCGGCGAGAGCACGGCGGCGAGCCGCTTCGATGCGGCAACGCGTGAGGGCATGACAGCACTGGTCGGGCGAGAGCAGGAGCTCCGCGTGCTACTCGAGCGCTGGCAGTTGGCGCAGGGCGGCGCAGGCCAGGCGGTGCTGTTGTCAGGAGAACCCGGTATCGGCAAGAGCCGCATCTCGAGCTTGATAGGCGAGCGGCTTCAAGTCGAGGGCGCCAGGCCTCTGCTCTTCCAGTGCTCGCCTTTCTACGTCAACACCGCCTTCTATCCGATCGGCGCCTACTTCGAACGCGTGCTCAAGCTTGGGCGCAACGAATCCGCACAATCGAAGCTCGACAAGCTCGAGTTGCTGGTCGCGAACTATCGTGGCCTGCGGCCCCAGGATGCGCGATTCATCGCCGCGATCCTCTCAATCCCCCACGAGGAGCGCTACGGCCCGCTGGTGATAAGCCCGCGGCTCGCCAAGGAGAAAACCATCCAGACGCTTGTGGATCTGGTCGAAGCGATGGCGCGAGCGCAGCCGACGTTTGTCCTTTTCGAGGACGTGCACTGGGCCGATCCAACGACGCTGCAGGTGCTCGATCTGCTCATCGAACGGCTGGTTAGTATCCCGCTGCTGGCCGTGCTCACGAACCGGCCCGAGTTTGAGCCGCGCTGGTCGCAGCACGCGTACGTCACGGCGCTCGATCTCGTCAAGCTCACCCGCGCGGAGAGTAGAGCACTGATAGCGGATCTCGCCGGGGGCAAAGCGCTTCCCGCGGAGCTGCTCGAACGGATCCTCGAGAAGACCGACGGCGTGCCGCTCTTCGTGGAGGAGCTGACCCGGGCGATACTCGAATCCGGCGACTTGAAGGACGAGGGTGATCGTTACGCGTATGCGGGTACGGCCGCGAGCGTGGCGGTCCCGGAGACGCTGCGCGACTCGCTCATGGCGCGGCTGGACCGGATCGCGTCGATCAAACACGTCGCACAAGTGGGCGCGGCAATCGGCCGCGAATTCACCTACGAACTCATCGCGGCGCTTACAGTCATGAGCGAGGCGTCGCTCGTTGACGCGCTCTCACTGCTGACCGCATCGGGGTTGACCTTCGCGCGCGGGACAATCCCCAAGTCCGTCTATACTTTCAAGCACGCGCTGGTGCAGGACACGGCCTACGACTCGCTGCTGAAAAGCCAGCGACTTTTGTTGCACGAGAAGATCGCTCACGTAATCGAGGAACGCTGGCCCAAGGTCCGCGACACCGAGCCTGAGCTGCTGGCGCATCACTATACCGCGGCCGGTCTCAACGAGGCGGCGGTCTCACTATGGCGCAGGGCAGGTGAGTTGTCGATGAAACGATTCGCGCTCCCTGAAGCGATCTCACATCTGCGCAAGGGCTTGAGACTGGTCGAGACGCTGTCAGCGGCGCCCGCGCGCGATCTGATGGAACTGGAGCTGCGCACGGTGCTGGGTCCCGCGGTGGTCGCACAGAGCGGCTGGGGCAATGAAGAGGTCAGCCGCGTCCTCGAGCCGGCGTGGATCCTTGCCGAGTCGCTCGAGCACCGCCCCAGCTATTTGCCGATACTCAACGCCCTGTGGGTGTACTATCAAAGCGTCGATCGGATTGCCGTATCGCTCCAGTGGGCCGAGAAGCTGCTGGCCGCGGGCGCCGCCACGCACGACGACAGCCTCACCATCGTCGGACATCGCGCGGCATCGACCTCTTATTACTGGCTAGGCGATTTCACCTCCGCGCGCAGGCACGGAGACATTGTCCGCTCCATGTACGACGCGAAGCGCCACTGGCACATCGCGCAACTCACGAACAACGACCCGCTTACCGGCGAAGGCATTTACCGCTCGCAATATCTGTGGATCCTCGGCTTCCCCGATCAGGCCGTGGCGGCGAGCGATGCGAAGGACGAGCACGCGCGGCGCCGCAACCACCCCTTCGACCTCGCGTTTGCGCTCACGCTGGGAGCGCAGGTATTCAACTACCGATGCGAGCCCCGGCAGTTGCTGCAGCGAGCCGAAGAGGCGGAGCGCGTGGGCCGCGAGTACGGCGTTACCTTGATGTCGGAAGTGATGGCTGAGATCTGCCGGGGCGCCGCATCGCTGCGCGGCGGGCGTGCGGCCGACAGCGTGGTCCAGCTCGAGCGAGCGATCGCCAGACTCACGGCGACCGGCCATCGCATCTGGATCTGGTACCTGAGAGGCCTTCAGGCCGAAGGCCTCGCGGAGATCGGAGACCTCGAACGCGCGATGGCACTCATCGACGAGAGCCTCGAGCGGATCGGGAAGGGAGAAGAGCGGTCGCACTACGCCGAGGTGCTGCGTCTGAAAGGTTGGCTGCTCATCCAGCAGAGCAAGTGCGATGACGCTGAGCGCAGCCTTCGCGCAGCGATCGACGTCGCGCGCGGCCAGAACGCAAAATCCTGGGAGCTGCGTGCCACGACTACGCTTGCTCGTCTGCTTTCAGAGCGCGGCGACCGTGCATCGGCGCGCGAGTTGCTGGCCGGCATCTACGCCTGGTTCACCGAGGGCTTCGATACGAAGGACCTACGGGACGCCAAAACCCTGCTCGATGGCCTGCGAGAGTAGCAAAAGCGAGAGCCATCTTCGGTACGAAAAAGTTGCGGGTTTTTTCAACAGCCTCCAAGGATTGGCGCTGCGCAGGGCGTCAATAACCGTCGCGCTCAATCCGTGCCTTTGGGCTTGTCGAGCACGTCCCGTCCACGGATCTGGACTCTCAGCCACTTCTCCCACTCTTTAAACAGATCGTCGTAGAGGATCATGCGCGAGTCCACGTAATCGTCCGGCACATACTCCCCGGTGCGCTCTTTCTGGAGCCAGTTGTCCCCTTGGCTCGTGCCATTGGACGAGGGCTCGACATTGACGTAGTCGGGACGGGCCGACGCCCAGTAGTAGCACGAGCATTCGCGGTAGTCGTTCTGCCACGGCGAACAGAGCCCCTGCGTCAGCTCGCCGACCTCCGCCAGCACTCGTGAAATGACCGCCGTCTCACCGTCGAAGAACGGCCGGAGCTTGAACGTGAAGGTCAGGTGGGGTGGCGGCGCCTCGTCGTCCCACCACTGCTGGTTGGACCATGCCTCGTCGGCGGTAAAATCGCACGTCACCGGCCGTCCGGAGTTGTCGTGCAGGATCGGCGCAAGGGCGTTCGACCACTCGAGCGGTTGCACGGCATCCGGATCGTCTTCGGTCGCCAGCACCACGGCGCCGAACCTGTCCGCGGGCGAGGGACCCTTCTTCTGCGCGATCACCTTGACTCCATTGACGCGCAGCAGGCGATGGCCCTTGAGCTTCAATTTCTCAGGGTCGTCCTGCTGCGCGTCGACGTCGATCACAAGGTTGTCGTACTCCCGCAGCACAAGTCCCTCGAAGATCCGCCGCCACACCGCGCGAAAGTCCACTTCGAGTCCGGGACAGCAGTTGGCGATCGCGTTGATCGGACGGGAACTGATCGGATTGCCCACCGCCGCGTAGTTCACCTGCGCCGACCGATTGCGTGGCGTCAGCCGCGGCGCGGCTTTAGCCGGATCGCCCCCGCTCGCGCTCCACCTCAGATCGGGCGCAAACGCCAGGGCATACGAGGCCGCGCGAATCGTGTCGATCTGGCGGCGGGTCAGCGCCAGATAGTTGTTGTCCGCGCCGCACATCAGCGCAGGCATTTTCCGCCGGCCTTCGTCGGTGTAGTCCGCGGCCTCTTCGGGGCGCCGGAGCAGGCGCAGAAACCACGGCATCGCGCCGCTCCGCAAGGCCGCAAAGACCTGCTGATGAAGCGCGAGAATCGCCAGAGTGTCCACCGTGGCCGGCGCCATCACAGGCCGCTCCAGCCGTTCGGTGTCGAACGCTTCTTCAGCAGGCATCGTATCGAGCGACAGCGCCGGCCGGCCCTGAACGGGGTTGCCGTTCATCACCGCGATGTTGAGAAAGCGCACCGTCTCGTACGAGCGCCGGATGATGTCCTCGGCTTTGGCGCGCGTGACCTCGTAGGGCTCGGCGGCCGGCACTTCAGGTCCCTCGATGATCTGCTCGAGGTCGTCCGCCAGGTTTCGCACGAACAGCGAGTCCGGCACCACCACCGGCGGGCCCGCACAGATCCTGGCGGACGCGTCGAGGCGGGTTCCGTCCTTCAGCGTCAGCTTGACCTCCGCGAACCCGTCACACGCGTCGTCCAGGTACCCTCGGCTGATGGCGACGTTGTTGTGCAGCCAGGACGGCGCAGGAGGCATGATCGCAAACAGGGCGGGCGGCAGGGTGTCGTTGTAAAACGGCCGCGTGCGCTTCCCGATTTCCGTGCCGGAAGACGACGGGGGCGCGGGCCCAGGCCCGGACTGCGTCGACAAGCCGCTAGCGTTGAACAGGTACCAGCGACCCTTGGCCGTGTCGTAGATCTGGCGCTCCACGGGCACCTGGTACATCGTCGGGTCGGCAGGCGCGCCCTTCGCCGGCTCTCCCACGTTGGGTCCGTAGATCAGTCCTTGCGCCGGCGTGAACCGCAGCCGGATCTGCGGAAATTCCTCGTTCGGCCTGATGTAGCGCACCCGGCCAAAATCGATGAAGCGGTCGGCGATGAAATTCTTGCAGCCGCCCTTGAGCGGTTGCGGATCGTGGCTGGAGAACCAGCCGCTATCCGCCGCGACGAGATCGTCGGTACTGCCGGTGCGCCGGACCACCTTGCGATTGGCCACTGAGACGCGCCACGCTACGTCCCCTTCGCCGAGCCCGTACTGTGCCAGCAGGGCCACCGTCAGCGGCTCCAGCGGCTTCGACGGGTCGGCATCGGTCTGAGCAAACACCTCCAGGAAGGGAGCCACGGGACGGATGCGTGCGCCATCTTTGAACGCGATGGACTCGGGAGTCCGACATCCGGAAATCTCCCCGCTCGCCTCGTCGACGATGAGCGTCTTTGCGCCTTTGATGGTGCGAAAGTCGAGCGGATGGTCCGGATTCTCCTCGATCGTGTAGTTGTCGACTGGTTCGGCTGCGGACCCCAGGCGGCCAATCGCGAGTGTTGGAAGGATGTGCAGCGCGAAGATGCTCATGAATGTGACCTCCGCGTGGACCTCGAGCCCTGGAGGACCGCGTCGATCCACGCGATTGACTGGCGGTCGAGATCGCGCAGGGCCGCGAGGTACTGCCTCCCATCCACCGGCGCATCCGGAAGCAGCGTCGCGCAGAGGGTCTCCGAGTTCATCAAAAGCTCGCGATGCAGGCGCCAGCAATCGTCGTCAGCCGCGGGCAAGACGAGCGTGTAGGGCAACTCGAACGGCGGTCCGGCCCGTCGAGGGTCGTTCGGCATCTTCTTCTCGTCCACCAGGGGCAATCGGACCAGAATGCCCGCGACCGCACGGAGATTGTACATCTCCGAAAACACGCGATGCAGGGTGCCCGCGCGCATCTGGGGCTGTGTCGAGTCGCTTGCAAGCGGCAGCCGATACATGTGGGAAAGGTACGTCAGCAGCATGCGATACCGCAGGTTGAACAAGTGGGCCCAGTTCCTGGAGTGCTCCGACTCGATATAGGTGCGGACAACTCCGTCAGTCCCCGTCGCGGGATTGTTTGTCGTCGTGGGATTGTTCGGCACGCAGCGGGTCGGCGTCCACTTGATCTTCTCGAACTTCTCGTAAATGCCGATGAAGCGGTCGAAGTGCGAGGGCTCGCCGGTGGTAAAATGCGGGTCCTCGCCCTGCTCGCCTATTAATTCGAGCGCCGCGAGAACCTGCGTGCGTGATGCCATTTGTGAAAGGATGACGCGCGCCTGAACCGCCGTCGGTCGAAACGGAAACGAAGGCGGAGGCGCAGGCCCCGACTCGGCCGACGAGCCGTCAGCGGCCGACCTTTCAGGATCCAACGTGAAGGGTTTATACCCTTTCCCCCATTCTTCCCACGATGCCTGAACGGCGAAGGTTTCCGGATGGAACGCCGAGTCGGGAATGAGCTTCGGGGCCCTGACGATGCTCACGATCTTCGCGTAAAGCTGCTCCACGCGATGCGGCTTTCCCTGGAGAACTTCTTTGCGGACACTCCCGATGATCCGATCCACTTCGGCCCGGTCGATGCCGTAGTACCGTTTGGCAACGGCGGCGGTCTTGGCCGGCGCTTCCGCGTAGACGTAACCTGACAGCGATTCGATCGTGAGCGGGGCGAGCTCGAATTTTGTAAGAGGAAAATACTGGTTGTCCCAGGGATGGTTCCCGCGCGTCCAGAGGACGGGACCGCCGAGCACTGTCAGGATGTTTTGCACGGTCAGGAAGTGCCCCATCTCCTCTTTCGCGACCGCAAGGAGATTGCGCCGCCACATCCGCACCAGGGCCCGCTGATCGATCGGAACCTGGTCCCCCCCCAGCGAGTACGCCGCATAGAGATACTGGACCATCAGCTCGTGCTCGATTCCTGCGGCGGCGTGCAGCAGGCCGATCAAATGGTCCAGCCACGTCTCATGGGCGGCCTTTGCCAAGACGACCGGGGACGCGCCGGCCGGGGCGGTGTCCGGTACTGACGACATCGAAGAACTTGACTCTGGGGTCGGCTCGCGCCGCATGTCGACTCCTGCTTGCGAATGCGTGGATCGCGCCCCGGTTCGCGTTCAGGTGCCGCCGTGCTGCGGGGCCAGTGGAACTCACCGCTGATGCCACCGGTTCGGCCACTGGCGCGGCGCGCGCAAGTTCGACCCGCAGCATCAGGTGGGGCTGGAACCCGCGACGCTGGAGAGAGAACATTTGCTTTTTTGTTTCTGGTGTCAAGGTTGAATTTGCCCGTTGCACAGGATGAGGTTTTTGGCCGCCACAAGCCGCGAACCAGCACAAATCGCTGCGAAGACATCAGAGGCTGACGGTGGTCCCAGGATAGTAATGCCGCAAGATTTCCGTGTAGGTCTTGCCCTCATTTGCCATCACTGCCGCGCCGATCTGACATAGGCCGACACCATGTCCCCAGCCGGCTCCTCTCAAGACAAGGCGGCCGGGCTCTTTGTCGACGACGAACGCAGAGCTGTAAAGATGCGTGCGCGATAAAGCGCGGCGAATTTCCAGTTCCTTGCCGATGATGACGTGATCGCGTTCCCCCGCGATCTTCAGCCGATAAATTCGGCCTGAAGGTCCGCGCGCCAGCGCCTGCAGGTCGCGAATCGGACCAAGGCTCACGGCAAGCCTGGATCTGATCAGATCGGCGAGTTCCGCGGGCGTGTACGCCACCCGCCAGCGATAGAAATCGCGGGTCTCCTGATCGAATCCCGGGAGCACGCGCGAGAGGAGCTCTGAATCGTGGGTATTGCAGTAAGCCGGCGGGTTCGAGCGTATCCACGTCTCAGGACTATAAGAGCGGGATTGCCCCGGGCCGTCGTAGACAGATCTAAGATAGGGAATATCTTCATCTTCCCAGGCGGTCGCGTAGCGCTCGGTTATTCCGCCGCAGGACTTGGAAAACCGCGCGTCGCAGATAGCGCCGTGGTAACGGAGAAACTCGCCGGCCGTCGCGCGAACCGCTTCGGCTGCGGCCGGAGAGAACGCCTTGGTGATGCCCTGATACCGCTGACAGTGGTCATCGCCACATACATCGAAATCCGGATGCGCTTCGCGGCCATACCAGCGAAGGATTTCGTCGGAATTATGACTCTGACTATGTCCTCTCCCGGAGCGGGAGGTATTTGCTTTCGGAAACCACAGCCAGCTGCGCGAAATCACCGCGTGAGCTTTCAGCATTTCGAGAGGACAGGACGCGCTCATCTCGGATGAAATCACGCTCGTGACGTACTCTTCGAGCGAAACATCATTAATCGCCGTCAGACCGGCGGCTCGTCTCACGAGGCGAAAAGCCCCACGGAATACCTGGCGCTCCTTGCGTTCCCAATGAAATCCGATTCCTATCGTGACGTCGTCCAGCGCAAACGCGCACGATGCGGGGTCGGACGGAGTAAGCGTAACTTCAGAAGTAAATTCGTATCGTCCCGGAGTGTACGGCTTGCCGGATGTATCGGTAAACGTGCCGGTCAGTTCGACTTCAACGGCGGATCGCCCTTCAATCAGCCCTACAGATACGTTCAACGCTCACCCTCCAGCTTCCCCGCAACTTCCTGGAACTGACCGTCAGGCAAAGTGATCTCGCGAAAAATCGCGGCAATGGCGGCACCCGTTATTCTCTCGAAGTCCTGTGCCAGCGGCACAACAAATATTCCGCATAAATCGATCGATGCCGGACTCACCGTCAGTTCGCCAGTGTAAAACACCTCGGGACGATGTTTCTTGCGCGGAAATAGATACGCGACCCACTCCTCGTTCGCATGAAAGAGAGCGATGTTGACCATCGGCTCCGCCCGTTTGCCGGTGGTTTCCGCGAGAAGCTCGATGACGCGACCCATGCGATGGATCAAAGCGGATCGATCCCGGCCGCGAAGTAAGAATACGTTTCTTCCGTACTTCGGCACGGTAACGCCAGTCAGTCCAGCGGTGTCTTTCTCGATCGGAAATAGCTCTCGCGTACCAGCCTGAAAATGCATGTGGTCCGGTGCGGAGGCTCCGCATTCCGGGCCGTTATAAACCACGAAATATCCAGGCAGGGCTGCCGCAAGGTCCAGCATATTTCCGAACCGGTTCGCGATGTGCTGCGAGCCGTGTTCTCGGTGAACGATCGTAAGATGATGATCCACGATTGGAAACGGATTGCAGTAGATCGTGAAGTCCTCATCAAAGCGCAAACCCTCTTCCTCCGGAGGCAGATTTGCCGCACATAGGAAGCAGGGCCGTTTCGCCACGGACTCCCGGTCGACAGACGCCGTTGTACTACCCACACGATGGGGAATTTGACGGATGAAGACCTCGAACCAATCGATCCGTACCGGACGAGTCTTTGCGCGCGCAAGGCCTTCGACGCCTTTCGCGAGCTGCGGCCATGCCCGCGCTTGCCGCTTAAACAGCGCTTCTACTTCGTGGATCATCCCCGCATGCGAGCCTGAAGCTCGACGGTTCGGAGCCAGTCCTTGTACAGGTCGTATCGATTCGCAACCTCGAGCGGCAGCGAGCTGTCGCTGTTGCCTTCCCAACGCCGACAAAGATAAACGGACTCATAGATGCGCGCGATCTCATAGTCACGGCTGATGCGCAACGCTACGGCGTAATCCTCGCCATAGCTGACGTTCGGAAATCCGATACGGCGCAGAATCGAGGTATTGAATGCGCGCGGCGCGCCAAGACCATTGACGCGGAGTGCATTGTTTCTTCCATTCTCGCGGCTCCACTCGCGGTGATCGATTAGACCCGGCGGAAGCTCTTTCAAGGAAAAATCGACCATAGTGTAGGAGCCGATGACCATCGCATAAGGTCCAGCTTCAAGTTCTGCAACAATCCGGCGAAGGACGCCGTCATCGATGTATAGGTCGTCGGAATCGAGTTGGATGGCGTACTGTCCGCAGTCACCGGAGTAAATCGCCTCGTTCCAGCACCCGCCGATTCCAAAGTCCCGGCGTTCGGGAACGATGTGTTTAAGGCGCGAATCGCCAATACCGCACAGGATTTCCGTCGTCCGATCCGTCGAATGGTTATCGACGACGATCACATTGAATCCGAAATCTGCACTCTGGACCAAGGCGCTTTGAACGGCGTCGAGAATTGTCCGCTCGCGATTCCGAACCGGTATGACGACACTGGCTTTTACTGGAAAGGTTTCCGCCGAGGCTGGAAGCTTCTCGAAGTGCGGCCGCAACCAGGCGCCGATTCGTTTGAGATGCGCCGTCGCGATGCGCTCCATTTCGATTTGGTAATCGCGATTGCGCGGATCCACATAGTCAAATTGCGTTTGCCTAATCGCCCGCGCATCAATTATCGACGCGCTGTACAATGGTTCGGGAATCCGCACGATAGCGCGTTTTTCCGAAATCCTTAGCCGTAAGTCGTACAGTCCTCCCCATTTCCAGGTGCGGTCGATTCCTGACTGACGCGCAGCCTGAACCGACACCCCAACCACCGGGCCAAAGTCGAAACCGTCGCGGATGCTCCCGCTCTGATAGTCGATACGCGCATGGCCTGCGGCGTCGGCATACACCCAGCCGCCGCCGGTTTCCCGCATGACCTGCGCCATTCGATCGAACATGCGCGGTCCAGGCTCGATGTTCACACGCGGATCGCCGAGAAACAGGACTTCGCCATCGGCAGCGTCGATGAGTCGCTGAATACTCGCGGATGAGTAATCCTGTGGATAGACGATGTTCACATTCCACCCCACCGCTGCACGCCGTTCCTCCCTTGCGAGGAGGGAATACGCCTCATCGATACACACGTCATCCTAGCTACCAATCTCAACTCGCCGCGTCACCGCCTGCGGCCGCACGACAATGACGCCGGCCATCCGATTTGCCTTGAGAAACTCGCTCAATTCCTGTTCCACGACCATGCCCTGGCTGCGCGACGCGTGACGCATAAAGACTCGTTTGCCATCGCGCACGATGATTCCAGCATGAAACACATCTAGATTCTTGCGTGTCGATGCAAAAAAAATCAGATCACCGGTTTGCAAATATCGTTCGAGCCGTGGGACTGCCGGCTTCGGCACACATTTCACGCGGGTCCGCTGTGCAGCCAGTCCTGGTACAACATTCAGAACGCGTTCCCTGCTGAGTATCGGGACAGTCGGCATCGAAACCGGCCTGATTATCCCTTCGCGTACATTGTTGCGAATCCAGCGCGTCATGTAGTGATTTCGCCGCTTCCATTGAATACGATCTCGTTCATACCGAATCTTTCGCAGCCACTCTGTGAAGTCGTCAACGTTGGAAGCGCGGGCGAGCGCCACAATTGTTTCGATGTAGGTGACGCAGTCGAATCCATCGAGGGAAGCTGTGAACACTTCGGCTGTGTCGGCGGATCCAATCAGCGGATTTGGTTGGTAGGAATGTCCAACGAAGTGGCGGGAAAGAACGTCAATTCGGCTACCGGCGCAACGATCATTCTTGGTTTCCGACAGAAGCTGCTTCACGCGCTGCCGGCTAAGACCTCGTGGCTGTGCGTGCTTCATCGGAAACTCACTCTACCACGCACTTTCGACCTGTTCAGACGCAATCTGCCTACTGCCCGGTGAGTGCCTACTTGGGCATCGAGCGAGCGCACGAGGTCGTGCGCGTTGACGCCGGCGGTGCAAGCAGCGCGAAGCGCGGCTCACAAGCGGCTCACGCCGCGCGCTCTCCTTCAACCGGCGGCCGATGACTGACTTCACGGCGGTCGAGACTTACCATTCGGAACCTGGCGGCTCAAGCAGCAGGGCGAATCCATCGGCGTCATGAAAATCCGGTTTGGCGGCCGGATGGCGAAGCGCCCAATACGAGAGCCCATCGCTCGCTTCGATGACCGCCGAGAGCCCGATACGGAGCGAGGCACGCGGGTGGATGGCAGACAGTCGATCGAGCCGCACAACGGTGTCCAGCTCAAGCCCACTGGCAGTAAAGCGCCCGGCAATGTGCGGGCGCATCAGTTCGTTCGCGAGCGGACCGCCGTTGCGATAACCGCGGAAGGCATAGACGGCCCACTCTCCCGAAGGGGCGAAGTTGAACTCGTGGTACGCCGGCTGCCCTTCAACGGCGACGAAGGCTTCGAAGCAGGTGTGATGCCAGAGCTGCGCAGCGAAGCGCGGCACGCCCGGCGGAGAGACCCGGATTCGGGAAATATCCCCGTCGAGGCGAAAGGTCATCTGGAGTTCGGCGCTTGCCGAGCGGCGTACGAGCACCTCAATGGCGCGCACCGCCTCGGGGCGTGTCGACTGATGGCACCTGAGGTCGATACAGTGTTCGACGGTCATAGCGGATTCGGTGGCCGCGGCGGGATTGCTCTCCGACAGAATATCGAGTCAAACTGTGGCGCTCAAAAGTCTTTGAGCGCTCGAAGTTCCTATTATCCCATCTATCGGCCCTTCATCACTATATCGCTGATGCCGCTGTCTGTCGCGCGGCACCGGTCCTATCGTGTAGCTTACCCCGTTCCGAAGGGAGCGTTCAGTGGAATGAGCGGCAGCAGATCAGAAAGTCCTGTCTATGCCAGCCGGCGGCACGATGGACCGGGGTCTGATACGTCATTGCGCAACTGGCTTCGGAGGCGATTAACTGGTCGAGTTCACAAATCTCGCCGGCTGGTGAAAGCTCCGCGATTCGGATTACCGATCCAGCCGTGGCGGAAAGAAAAGGCATCTCGTATGGCACGCAATAAAGAGCCACGATTCTACTGTTTGTATTTAGTTTTGATGGCGTTGCTGATGCCCGCTATCGCTGCGGCTCAAATTTGCCCGATCGACCGCGCCGGCGACCTGCCTCCGCAGACCGGGCATCCGTGGACCAAGCTCGCCAGTTGTGTGAGCGGCGGTAACGCGGTTGTCGGCGGGATGGTCGGCGAGACGGACTGCACCAACGCATACGTCGGCGAGCTGCAGACGCTTTACGGAGCCGACGCGCCGGGTACGATCACCATCAACAGTGGCGGCACATTGGTGTTTCTCGATCAGAGCTATCCCCTTCGAGTTGGAAGCATCGTGGTGCAAGGCGGGGGGACGCTCCAGATAGGCGCGAAAGCCTGTCCGATACATGCACCCAATCAAGTCCGAATCTTCTTCAGCGGCGCCGAGGGGGCAACCAAGGGAATCGACGTCAAAGCGGGCGCCACGTTACGGATGTGGGGTCTCCGCGGCAACGCTGAACTCGGCCATGTGAGCTGGGCCCATTTGTTGAAGCCAGCCGGACCGATGAGATTCAGCAAGGAACATAAGGTCGCGAGTCCGGTGCTTGACCGTGCCAACACGATCGTCGTCGATAAACCCTTGCCGAGCTGGAAGGTCGGAGATTGGATCGTGGTGGCGGGGACTGATTTCGCACCCGATTCGGCGGATATTGTTTCGATCGCGACGATCACGGCAGATCCAAAGCTGGGGGCGACCACGATCACGACTCAGCAACCGCTGGTGAACTATCACTTTGGCGGGATGTCACCTACCTGCATGACTAACGATCCCTACTGCGGACCCTCGTCGGCGAGCTTCAACGACGGCGCGGACAAGAACTACGGCGTCGATGAGCGTGCCGAGGTCGGGCTTCTCACCAAGGCCATTTGGCTGACATCGATCACGCCGAATCCATACAAGAACCAGACTTTACTCAATCCGCAACCCGCCGGCCTGCATTGGGGCGGAGAGGTGCTGATCGAATCGGGATTCAATGTGGCTGAGATTGCGGGGGTCGACATCGGAAAGTTCGGTGGCGATCGGGACGGCCAATTCCCGATCTATGTAACCGGGAACGGGAACAATCCGCCTATCATCAGCAGCAACAGCATCCACCACTCCTACAACAAATGCATCGCGCTCGCTGGTCTGACTAATGTCACGATCAAAGACAACGTATGCGCGCGCGTCGTCGGCGACATGTACTATCTGCGGACCGGCGCCGAGCAAGGAAATAACTTCGTCCACAACCTCGGCGTCGGCGCGATGAGCAATGCCTTTACGCTCAATCCGGCGGTGACGCTGCCGCCCTACCAGGCGTGGTGGCCGGGCGATTATCAGACCAACGATCCCGTGAACGACTGCCCATTGCCGGACGGTTTAACGGATTACAATTGCTATGACGGCTTCAACGTAACGTTCACCGACAACGTATCGAATGGCCTGAAGGCCTACCAGACTCAACCCTATGCGTCGTCGGGCTTCTGGATCACGAATCCCGAAAACAACCTGCACGCGAATTCGATCGCGGGATGCCAGGACCAGGGAATCGGATACTGGTACAACCTGATTTCCAATGCCGGCCCGTCGGATCCCGGCACTGCGAATCTGCCGCTCGGCACCGTGACCAACAATCGTGCGCACGGATGTTACTATGGACTGAATACTCCGGCGCAGCCGCCTTCGACGCCCGGCGCCAACCGAAACGGCAACTATGCGCCGCAGGACTCGCAACAGCGCGACTTGCTAGCGCATTTCGACGGCATTACCGCCACACGCAACCGCTACCTCGGAATCTGGGCGCGCCCGAGCTGGTATGTGTTCACCAACGCCAGAATAGCCACTAATCGGGAAGGCGCGAGCCTGGTCTCCAGCGGCGGTGTCGAGGGATCGCCGCCGGGAGTCTGGTCGCTGATCACCGCAAGCGTGTTCGTGGGCGAGAGCATGAACAATCCGGGACGATTCGGCCCATGCCCCTACTATGCGGACGGAGTAACGCCCAGACCGGGAGTCGACTCACCGGTCTGCCCCGAGACGATCAGTTCCGCGGTTCAGGGCAACGGGTATCCCGACGCCAAATGGAACGAATTCGGTTATATGTTCTACGACGGGCCGGCGCGGGTGGAAGATTCCCGCTTCATCAACTTCCAGGTTAATCCGACCAAGCTTCTCAGTGCGTACGACGCGGTCTATCTCGCGACCTATACGGCGACCAAAAAGATGCCGTGCGATCCGACCACCCCGTTCGTGTATGAAGGCGATGCCGCGCTCGGCTGGTTTCAAGCGAATCAACAACTGTACCCGCCCACGCAGTATACCGAGAACGTATCATTCGAGAACGTCGATCTGCGCCATCAGATCTACACGCAGAACGTGGGCGTAACCTGCGCGCGCGGCAATACGCAGGATTTCCAGGATGGCGACAAAAATACCGTCATCCTCGATCATGACTGGACCCTTAGCGGATACGAGGTCGTCGACTCGAGCGGGACGGCGATCGCCGGAAAGTTTCCAATCTCGCTCAACAACCTGCCATTTCTCGCGGTCGCCGACACCACGAACAACGTCCTGAACACCGTCGATGAATGCCATGCCGAAGGCGCCCAGGACACAGTCTACGAAAATCGTCCAACCGCACAGATGAGTCCCAATGACTATGCCTCGCTGGAGTTCTCCGCGGTTCCATGCGCGCTGGTTTCGACCGGCGGCCTCAAAAGTTGCACCAACGCGAACCTTATGACTTTCACCAAAAATCAGCAGGACTACGGCACGCATCAGTCGATGGCGCTCAATGGACGCAACAACAATGGAATCTACGAACCCAAGGTCATGAACGGCCTTGGCTACACGGTGCAGGCTCAGAATGAGATGCCGCCGTTCGTCTCGGTAACCTATACCGACACGCCGGTTACACCGTTTCAGACGCAATTGGGAATCTGCTACACGACTCCGAGCGGGCCGCTTCAATGCCCCGGCGGCAATTGCTCGAGTGTCTTCACCGTATCGAAGGGGGTCAAAACGCTGGGCTCGCCGGGCAGCACGAGTCTGGCGGCTCTCGCTCCATACTTTACGTTTTTCAACGTCTGCAACGGGCTGGATAACCAGTATGGCAATCCGCCTACTCCCTTCAATTTGCCCAACCTCGCGTTCTGCCCGGATCCAACGGTGGAGACGGTGCCTGGCACCATTCCGCCCGCGCCGACTCCGCTCAGCCAGGTAACTTCGTTCGGCGACCTGACGCCGTCCACCTATTATTACGACCAGACCACGGGATTGCTGTTCCTGGACGTTCAACAGGAACTTGTCAACGGCAGCGCGTCCTATTCGGCGTCGGGCGGGGGACCTTCGCCGTTGGGTGCTTGCGATGGCCCAAATCCGGATCCCGCATGCCCCGACTTCGCGCATGGCGAGAGCTTCTATTCATGTCCGAGCGGAGGGTGCGAGTTGTATATGGTGCAAGTCAACCCGAGCGCTTACCCGTACAATCCGGCCAGCGTCGGAACCACTTGCACGCCGTATCCAAAATATGCGCAGCCTTATCCGGCGAACCTCAATTTCCTGAAGAACGTCGCGACCAATACCGTGTTGACGCCTGACAAGCTGACGCCGACTGGCGCATCCGGAGCATTTCCGCACCTGGTCGATTCGTCAGGGGCTTCTTGCCCCTGACCTCGAACAGGAATTTTTGGTAGAGACAACTGGGTCACCGACCCACTACCCACGCTCGATACTGGCCAACGATGGACCGTTGTAGTGATAGTCTTGGCGACACGCCCGCATCAGCGTACGCAAATCTTGCCGCAGTTCCTCGAGCGTCGGCCGCCCGACAAACCACCAACCGTCATAGATAGCGTGGATCGTCAAGTCAGGAGCTAAGGAAAAGGTATAAGGAAGGGCGACCAGGCCGTGTCTGAAATCCGGCGGGGTCACTTCCACGATATCGAGTTGCCGTATGGCCTGGCGCTCGTGGTCACTGAGAAACGTATACGTCGCAGCCAGTCCGGAACGGAAGGCCGCACTGACTTCTGGCGGGTCGGTGCTGACGACGGCCAGCTTACAGTAGTTGACCTGCAAGTCCTGTTGTAATTCGACGAAGCGCCGCAACTGCAGCGCGCATTTGGGTCACCAATAGCCACGGTAGAAGCTCAGGATCAGCGGAAAACCACTCGCCAGTTCAGAGAGCGTGACCGATTGCCGCCGATGATCGGGAAGCGTCAGGTTCGGGAATCGTTTGCCCACAGCGAGATCGGAATGCATAGTCATCTCCTTTCATGGCATCGCAATGGCCAATCGCGGCCGAACGATTTTCCTAGCATGGCCGAAACAACGCGACCAGGAAATAGCGCCGAGCGTCAAACCACGTACGACTAAGAACGAGATTGGCCCGGTATGCCAAGTCACGGACTTCGTCCACAGTATACTTATATGAACTTTCCGTATGAATAGTCTCATCTTTGCGAAACGATATAGCTTTCTCGATCTTGACGATGGGCACGTGCTGAGGCAACCGACTGCGGAGGTGCATCTCAATACGCCCTCTCTCAGCGTCGTAAAGGGACACGTGCTCAAAGCTTTGCGGGTCAAACCGCCCGCCAAGTTCGTGGTTAATACGGTCGAGGACATTCAGGTTGAACGCGGCCGTGACGCCCTGGGCGTCGTCATAGGCCGGGACGAGGATCGCGGGCGATTTTTTCAGGTCGATGCCGAGAAGAAAGGCGTCATCAGGTCCCAGAATGGCCGCCGTGCCCCGGAGGAACTCGACACTTTCTTCAGGGCTGAAGTTCCCCAGACTGGACCCCAAAAAGGCCACGGCTTTCTTTTCCAGTTGAAACGCCCGAATGACCTCCGGTTGTCCGGCGAAATCGGTATGCATGGCGCGAATATCAATATGAGTATATTCGTGCAGCAGTCGATTGGCCGTGTCCCATAGAATTTCTCGAGAAATGTCTACCGGACAATAACGAAACGGCTGCCCCGCCGATTCATACGCCGTTAGGAGGTGACGGGTCTTTCTGGCATTCCCGGAGCCAAGCTCCACCAGCGCCAAGTGACCAATCTCGGTATGTATCTCAGCGGCATAGGTGCTGAGAATCTCCAATTCTGCCCGGTAGAGATAGTACTCGGGCAAGGCGCAAATCTGCTCGTAGAGTTGCGAGCCCCGCTCGTCATAAAAATATTTGGGTGGCAGCCATTTTTGTGGGGCGGTTAGGCCAAAGGCCACGTCCCGCGCAAAGGTCTGCCGGTGCACCCCTACACCCATGTCATGAAGCTGGAATCGCTTGTGGGGAATGGCCTCGGTCTCCATGATTATCCTTTATCACGATCTCATACGCTTCGTTGTTGGGGGACCTTGAGCCGTCGTCATCCGAACCATGCTGTGGTTCGTCGACCTGGCTCCTGCAGCTCGTCGACTCTCCGGACAAATTGCAGGCGCGCCGGCCCACTTTTGGGGCATGGAGTTTAGTCCCGGATCGTTCTCGCGAGCCGGATCCCCATGAACTGCCATCGGGCATCGGCAGGGAAAAAGTTACGATAGGTGGGCCGGATATGCGAGACCGAGGTCGCACACGACCCGCCGCGCAGCACAAACTGGTTGGCCATAAATTTGCCGTTATACTCGCCCAGCGCGCCTGGTGACGCGGTGTACCCGGGATAGGGAGAATAGTGACTTTGGGTCCACTGCCAGACGTCTCCAAAAATTTGGGCCAGCGGAACAGTGGTATCGATCTGGCTGATGGGGACGGGATGGAAGTTTTGGTCCTCAACGAGATTACCCCTGATCGGCAGGGACGTCGCCGCAAGTTCCCATTCGGCCTCGGTGGGCAAGCGCACATCGGCCCAGCGTGCGTAAGCGTCTGCTTCGTAGTAACTGACATGACACACAGGTTCGGCTTCCCGCACGGGTCGCATGCCGGCAAGGGTCATCATCCACCAGGTGCCATTCCGCTGCTCCCAATAGAGCGGGGCCTGCCATCCTTCGCGCTGGACCGTATCCCAACCCATGGACAGCCACAATTCCGGCCGTTCGTAACCCCTATCGTCCATGAAGGCCAAATACTCCCCGTTGGTGACCAGCCGCGACGCCAACTCGAATCGCTCGACAAAGCTCCGATGCCGAGGGGACTCATTATCGAAGGCGAAACCCTTACCGTCGTGGCCAATCCAGTAGACGCCTTCGGGAAAGCTCACCCATCGGAGTGGGCCTACCGTCGGCGCATGTGGCGGGATGTCGGCAGTAACATAGGCAGGTCGCAGGGGATTGCAGGCGAAGTTGTATTTCACATCGGTCAAGAGCAGTTCTTGATGCTGTTGTTCATGGTGCAAGCCGAGCTCGACGACCGAAGACCAGCGCTCGAGCGTTTCGCCATCCAAACCTTCCAAAAAGGCGGTCATGTGCTGGTCCACATAGCTTCGATAGCGATAGACCTCTTCAACGGTTGGGCGTGAGAGTAGACCCCGTTTGGGTCGGCAATGCCGCTCACCAACCGCCTCGTAATAGGAATTGAAGAGATACGCGTAGGAGGCATGCGGCGATCGATAGCCCGAACAGGCCAGGGCCAGAATAAAGGTTTCGAAAAACCAACTCGTGTGTGCCAGATGCCACTTAGGGGGGCTCACATCCGGCATGCCCTGAATGACGTAATCTTCCGTCATCAAAGGCTGGCAGAGCCGGTCGGTAAACTGTCGCACTTGATGGAAACGACTGACAAGGGCCTCCAGGCGGGCAGTCTCACCGAGACCGTCGAGGACAGTCGCGCGATGAATACCGTGATTGGTGCGCACATTCCTCTCCTCTGTCACTTGTCTTCACCTCCGCACCCGACAACTCCACGCCTCGCATGGGGGCTGGGACGCCGAGTCTGGCACCAGGCACAGTATAGAGGTGGTGCCTTGAGGCACATAAGCTACGTCATATGGCAGCGTGCTTAAAAGTCCTGCGCGTTACCTTTCCGGGGGAGGACGCCTAAATCCGCAAGCGAGAGGAACGCTTAGCTGAACTCTTTCCACGACACACCTGACGGACAAACAAAACCAACTCTGCGGTCGTTTATCCTTTCTACACTGGTCAAGAGCCTTCTGAGGACATATGGTCTGATGTGAAGATGCCAATCCCGGATGTTCGCCTCCTTAGCGTCGCGATTCTCGCACGAGATCGACTAACTCGCCAAAGCTGTCGATGAGGTAGTCCGGCGCACTCTGCAACAGCGCTTCCCGCGTGCCAAAGCCATAGGTGACGGCACAGGTCTTGGTGCCAGCTGCCTTCCCGGCCAAGACATCGGCAGGGGTGTCCCCGACCATCAGCGCGTTCCGTGGCGCTCGGTGTAATGCGGCGAGGGCCGCAAGTATAGTGTCGGGGGCGGGCTTGAGGCGCAGACCATGGCTACCACCCTGGATGTGCTGGAAGAAGGGGATGAGGGCGAGCCTCCGCAAGACGATCTCCGCTTGCCCTGACTCCTTGGTGGTCACGACGCCGAGCGTGAAGCTGGACAAGGCCTGTAAGGTGAGGATAACCCCAGGGTAGGGTTGGGTCAGACGGGAGTCCTGCCTGGTATACGTGCGGCGGTATGCGGTCAGAAAGGTGCTGAGCAGCGAAGGTGACAGCATAGCCCCGAGCTCGCTGAGCATCTTGGCGAGTGGCTTGCCGATGTGCTGAGCAATCGCGGTGGTGCTGGGCGGGATGCCACCAATCACGGTCCGCCAGGCGTGCTGAAAAGCCACAGTGATGTCCTGCTGGGAATCGACCAGCGTCCCATCGAGGTCACATAAGATCGCGGTGATCGTCGGATGTCTCCTCGCGCCCAAGCCTCCTCTTTCATGCCCCTATCAGGGCATTACACTCGAGCCATCGCCACCCGCTGCAGGGCTGCGGATACCGCCGAAGGCACGGCCTACGTCAGCAGCTACATCTTCGGCAGTGTCGAGGAATATCAGCAATGAGTTGCGTGCGTTGGTGGAACATATCTATTCGTTAATATCGCGGCCGATTGGCGAATGGGTCACCGTACGCGATCGGCATATAATCCGCATGCTGGTGCACAGCCCAGGGTGGCGTTTGCCCCGTTTGGCGCGAAGAGCTATTTCCAAGCGTAAGCGGCCACGGTGCGGGAGCAAGTATATCTGGCGGCGGGGATAAATGACGCGCCACACACTGCACGCCCGCCGCTGGGCGGGAAAGAAAGAAACTACCTAATTTGGCGATGAAACGCAGGCGAAGTGGGTCAATTAACCCTGGCGACAACGGCAAGAATAATTGTCGCGATCCGCAAGAACAATTCACGCGCTACACTCTAAGTCGGTGCCCATGCGCAACGCTATATTCTATCTCACGTACAACGGGCTCTACAATTTCACCAATGGCATCGGCACGCAAACCCAGCTCCTGATCAGCGGCCTCGAATTGCTGCGCGAGACCCTGGTCAGACGCTATGGCCCCATCGACGTGCATGTGGTCTGTCCCTCGCCCGATGCGCACACCTGGGGTTACGATCACGCCTTCTTTCAGCGGCAGCGAGAACGTCTTGCGCCACTCGGTGGGCACGTGCACCTTATTCCGTACAAGCGGGAACCCACCCAAGATCTCTGGGAAATTTCTTCCTGGAAGGCCCTCTGTCAGAACGTCGCACCACTGTTGCGTACCCAAGCGGCGGCCTATGAGCGGTCGTTGATCATCTGTGTGGACCAGCCCTGGTTGCAGACGCCTTATGCGCTTGGAATGGGCCGAAGCCTGGCGCCTCAGGTCGATATACTCTTGGTGCTCTACAGCACCGCGTTTATTCGGGACTGGGAGAGGCCTGACGCGGCAGAGGTTGTCTGGGAACAGGAAGGGCTTGAGGCTTCACAGCCCGGTTCGCGGGTAGCGCTAGCCGACATTTGCCCGTCGTTTACCTCGCACCTCAAGACGCACTTCCGGCTGTCGGCTGGACAGTTCGCACCTTACACTTCGAGCATTCTCGTGGACGACCCCAGCTTTGTCTTACAGGACGAGATGGTCGTGCGCACAACGCTGCAGTCTTATGGCATCCCTCTCGATGCGGATCTGGTGTTGGCATTCGGCAGAGCTGCACCGATCAAAGGATTTGAGCGGCTCATTCCCGCCCTTGCGCCGCTGCGTGACCGGGTACATTTCGTACTCATCTCGGTGCCGAACAACAATGACGACTCACAACAACGGCTGTACGATCAACTGCTGCAACAGCACGCCATACGGGCAACCCACATCAAGGTGTTCACGCGTGATTTACCCCGTGCCCTGTGCCAATGGGCTCGGACAAGAATAGTGGTGGTTCCGTCGCGACACGAAACCTTCTCTAACATCCCGCTCGAAGTCGCGCTGTGGGCACGGGAAAAGGGGCCCGTCACTGTGGCCTCGACCGCGGGCGGATTCGTTGATCAAATCGAGCCAGGTTTTACGGGATTTCTTGTCGATTTCTTGTCCTGTCAGCACGTTACCCAGGCGCTACGCCAAGTGCTCGATTTCTCCCCAGAGGCTCAGGCCATCATTCGGCATCAGGCGCATCAACGGGTTGTCCAGACTTACGACTTCATACACAATTTTCCGCTGACCCTCCGCTGGTTTTGGCAGAGAGAGCCTCGAAGACCGGACCGGCACCAACGCTGACAACGACATGGAAGGGCCAGCGCGAGTCAACGGGATGGAGGATGGTGCGAGGGTTTTGCCATAAGCGTACTGACTGCCGTCAGCTTCTCAGGGGAACTGAGCCGGCCGGCCGTCTGGCTCCAGGATAGCGTTCAGGCGCTGGCACAAAGCGATGACCTCATCAGCACAGCCGGGAAACCAGGCATGCATCCACATGGGACGCTCGAAAAACGCCTGTGGCGGCTGCTCCGGGTGTCGAATGGCAACACGCATTACCAACCCGCTAGCGTTGATGAAACTCACCTCGTCCAGCAACCGCCCGGGCGCCGCAAACCCGATCACAATAGAGCATAACCCCGCAATACTCATCAGCGACGCTGCGACACCTCGCAGGCAAAAGGCCTGAGTGCGGGGCCGCACCTCTGCTGGCAAAGCCAGTAAAACCGTGCGCATTGTCAGGCCGGAAAAGACCGTATCATCAACCACTGCCAGGGAGGATACCGTATCAAGAGCCGGCAGCTGCTGCGATAAGGGGATCCCGGTAGTCGTGACGACATTATAGCCGCCGTGGCCGTCTTCCTCACGGGTGATGTCGACACGCGAGATCTCGGGGAACCAGCCTGTGTGCGCGTGTATTTGTTGCGCGACACGTTCACCGGCTCGACCGATGCCGATCGCCAGCGCAAAGGGGGCATACTTGCCGTGCGCTAGTAATGGCGCCATTTGAGAGTCGAGAGTTAGCAGCACCACGCGTCTTGGATCCCGGCACACAGCCGCGAAGATCTCCCGCGTGAGACGCCAGGCCGGCGATGCCTGTCCGTACTGCCGGGAGACATAATCGCTTAGATCGTCGTGAATATATAATACCTTCGGGGTCGGCGCGGCGTAGGACTCAACATCCCTCATGGTCCTCATCTCTCTTCGCGGCGGCAGAGGGCGCCGCTCCCATAGCTGCTCGGGATACTTCCGGGAGGTGCTATTAGAGCGCATGCTACCGTACGGCGAAGTGATTCGCCTGTGTCCGACGACGGAGGATCTCCAGCATCGCAATCCGCGGCCGGAGCGCCTCCATCAGAGACTATCGTTGGAAAGTAAACCAGCATGCCAAACAGCGACATGCCCCCCTACCTGGCACGGCCCATCGCCCTGGGGCCTTAATTTGTTCGCTCGAAACCAGGTGTATTAGGTGAGGAGGATTTTCTCAAGGCGCGCTCTATTCTCCGCAAAACAATGAGTAGATGCGACACGAATCAACTCAGTCGCGATCCACCGGGTGCTGTCGGAATACCCACATTCGAATCGCCACAGCAGAAAAAATATCGTCAGCAAAACCGTGTGCCACCCGCCGCGGCATACAGCCTCGATGGAACAACATTGGAAACGTAGATGTCCTTTCTTCGCAGACTACCGATAGTCTGGCGAAGATCGATCGATACGTCTTTCGCCAGCTTCGGCAGGGTCGGCAACGAGGCTACCGACTCGCGTTCGTCGCTGGCATCGCAGTTCGCTCAATTCTCCGTTTTTCTCGCCGATATTGGAGTGATATTCTAGGTGACCCGGTCATGGCAAATTCCACACTTGAAATGCGGCGCGACCAGATGTTCCCGGTGCTGGAGCCGAATGAGGTCGAACGTCTGCGACGGTTCGGCACGGTCGCCGCCTATGCCGAAGGGGACTCGCTCTTTCGGGCCGGCGAAATCGGTTTGGGGATGTTCATCATCCTGAAGGGCAGCGTGGCGGTTAGCCGCAAGGACGCGCAGGGCCATGCGCAGTTGATCGTCGAAGAAAGGGCGGGCGCATTCGTGGCGGAACTCAACCAACTCTCGGGTCGCCCGGCGCTGGTCGACGCCCACGCCAAGTCGGCCGTCGAGGCGTTGGTGATCCCGGCCGAGAGGTTGCGGGCCCTGCTGATCGCGGAGGCCGAGCTGGGCGAGCAGATCATGCGCGCGCTGATCCTGCGGCGCGTCGGCCTAATCGAAGAGGGCGCCGGCCCGATCATCGTCGGACGCGCCGCGCAGGCGGGAGTTCTTCGCCTGCAGGGTTTTCTGGCCCGCAACGGCCAGCCGTATCACCATGTCGATCCCGATATCGACGAAGTGGCGCGCGCACTGATCGAACATTTTCACGTCACCGAGGCGGAGCTGCCGATAGTTATCTGTGCGGACGGGCAGCTGCTGCGGGACCCTTCCGAACACGAGCTGGCGCGGAATATCGGTATGGTGGTCCGGATCGATCCGGATCGGGTCTATGACGTAGCGATCGTCGGAGCCGGCCCAGCCGGACTGGCGACCGCGGTCTATGCTGCATCCGAGGGTCTATCGGTCCTGGTCCTGGACAGCCGCGCCTTCGGCGGCCAGGCTGGCGCATCGGCGCGGATCGAGAACTATCTTGGCTTTCCGACCGGAATCAGTGGCATGGCATTGATGGGAAGGGCTCATAGCCAGGTCCAGAAATTCGGCGCCACTGTGGCTATCCCGGATGAAGTGGTCTCACTGGAGAGTGCGCCCGACCGCGGCCATGGCCGGTTCCTGCTGACCCTCCGCGGAGAGGAACGAGCGAGCGCCCGTTCCGTGGTTATCGCCAGCGGAGTCCGCTATCGCCGTCCCGCCATCGATAATCTCGACGGCTTCGAGGGCACCAGCATCCATTACTGGGCATCGCCACTGGAGCGGAACCTCTGCGACGCTCAGGAGGTCGTCCTGGTCGGCGGCGGCAACTCGGCCGGCCAGGCGGTTGTCTATCTGGCTGCCAAGGTCGCCAAACTATGGCTGATCGTGCGCGGTCCGGGGCTGGAGGCCTCGATGTCGAGCTACCTGATCGAGCGTATCGCCGCACGGCCCAATGTCGAGTTGGTCGTCGATAGCGAGGTCGTCGCGCTCGAGGGCAAGGACGGCATCCTCGAGGCGGCACGCTGGCGCCATCGCCGCTCGGGCGAAGAGACGCGGCGGAATATCCGCCATCTGTTCCTGTTCATCGGTGCGGACCCCAACACTTCCTGGTTGTCGCACTGCGACGTAGCGCTGGACAACAAGGGCTTTGTGCGCACCGGCACTGAACTGCGAATCGATCGGCCGCCACTCGCGACCAGCCGCAGCGGCGTGTTCGCAGTGGGCGATGTCCGCGCCGGCTCGGTCAAGCGCGTGGCTGCTGCCGTCGGCGAAGGCGCGCAAGTGGTAGCGGCGCTTCATGCCTATCTGGCCGCACCGGAGGATCGGCCGATCTCGTGAGCCGAGCGGCGTGTTCTAGTGGGCCGCGTCATTGGAGGGACGCGTTGGAGCCGGACGCCAGATTCCCACAAGCCTTGCATGGGGATCCGTCCGACCCATCCCCAATTTTAGCTGCTCGGCGGTCGTCCCTTACTCGCCCGGCGTGCGAGCGACCGCTACTTTACGCCGAGCAGATCGACGTCGAAGATCAGCGTGGCGCCCGGCGGGATGACGCCGCCGGCGCCGCTCGCGCCATAGCCCAGGTCCGGCGGAATGATCAGCGTGCGCTTACCGCCGACATGCATGGTGGCGAGGCCTTCGTCCCAGCCCTTGATGACCTGGCCCTGGCCGAGCGTGAAGGAAAACGGCTGCCCCCTGTCGAGCGAACTATCGAACTTCTTGCCCTTCTTGCCGTTGACGAACAGCCAGCCCGTGTAATTGACCGTCACGGTCTGGCCGGCGTATGGCACCGGTCCGGTCCCCAGCTTGACGTCGATGATGCGCAGGCCACTGGGCGTGGTGACCTCGCCGGCGGCTTGGGCGGGCTGGGAAGCCAACGGCACTGCGGCGAATGCGAGGAGGATTGCGGACACGAAAAGATGCTGGAGGGACATGAGGCCTCGTAAATTGAATGATATAAGCTCAGCGGCCGGCAGCCGCCGGCTCGATGACGCCAGACATTAGCATCATCGCGGCCGCTGCGGGAGAGGGTGCCAGGCCTTGACTCGTGCGACCTGTGGTTGCACGGCCTTGGGCGGGTCGGGCGGCAAGAAGGCGGTTCGGAAGAAGACAACCTCGAGAAAACCTAAACTTGAGCCGATGACGCAGAGCCTCCGATCCGTGCTTCATGCCCGTTCCCGTTTGCCAATTTCGCGTGTTCCATTCCGCTATATCTCCTGATCCGTAAGGGCTCGCCGGCATGTTTCGCTCTGTTCGGCGCGTGAAGCGAATGGTGTCCCATACTTTTCCAACGTTATTCGGAGCAATGGGGGACAGCGCCCGTTGGCGCGATTCGGCGGCAACCCACGGTTAAGGCGATTCAAAGGCGAATGAAATTGTGAAAACCGGATCGAATCCCTAAACGCCTAATCCAGGACTGGCTGTCTGTCCCACCAAGAGCAATGTGTGTGTCTGCCCCAGAGGAGGAAGGGCAACGCATGCAGGACAGGACACACCCAAGTCACGAGAGGCAATTTCCCACAAACTCGCCGGCCTTCGATCGCTCCCGATCAGAGAGCTGAAGCAGCAGTGGCGATCGCTCTACCACTCCGAACCGCCGCATCGTGTCAGCCGCGAACTGCTGAATTGATTTTCGATGGGAGGCGGCTGCACCCGCATCGCTGTTCATCTCACTTCACTTTGGGTTAGCATTGGTCGTGCGAAACGCGGCGACTCGATCACTTCAGCGCGTCTGGGCCGCGTTTGACTAACGCCTGGCTTTCACCCGTGAAGAAAAGGAGCTAGCCTCGCTCGGAAGGTGCGGGGCCCGACAATGCCGCGGCAGATGCGGCCTCATTGTCGTGAGCGAACGACGAAACAAATGACCGCCACACAAATCTCGCAGGCAAACGAGATCTTTCAACGCGCCGTTGACCGCGCGATTGGCGAAAGGGGCGAAGTTGGTCTTCAAGTCGCCGCCTATCTTGACGGTGAGCTGGTGGTCGACGCGTGGGGTGGAATCGCCGATCAGGCCAGCGGACGGCGTGTCGATCGAAGCACGCTTTTCCCGGTTTTTTCCGTCGTCAAAGCGGTGACGGCGGTCAGTCTGCACATTCAGGCGGAGCGCGGACTGGTCGACTACGAGGCGCCAATCGCCCGTTACTGGCCGGAGTTTGCTGCCAACGGCAAAGACCGCGCCACCATCCGCGACGCACTGAGCCATCGTTTGGGCATCCCGCAAATGCCCGCGGGCGTAACGCCCGAGCTTATGAGCGATTATGACTGGATGGTTGAGCAGTTGGCCCGGCTGAAGCCGCTGTTCCCGCCCGGAACCGCCAACGGCTACATGTGCTACACCTTCGGCTGGATAATCGCGGAGTGCGTGCGCCGCACCGATCCGAAGCACCGCCCGTTCGGCCAGTTCGTCCGCCAGGAGATCTGCGAACCGCTGAGGATAGACGACCTTTGGGTCGGAATCCCAGCGCAGCTGGAAGCGCGGCTAGCGCGCCTGGTCAACGCTCCGAACAGGCCGCTGTCGCCGGAGTCGCCGATCTTTGCCGCTATACCGCCGCAAGTTGCGACCAAGGAGGAGATCTTCGGGCGCAGCGATGTGCGCCGCGCGTGTATCCCCGGCGCCAATGGAATCATGAGCGCTCGCGGCGCTTGCCGACTATTCGCGATGCTCGCCAACGGCGGGGAATTAGACGGCGTGCGGCTCCTGTCGCGAGAGCGGGTGGCTTCATTCAGCGTGCCGCGCGCCGATACCGACAAGCCCGATCGCGTGTTGGGCTATCCGGCCAGAGTGGGGATGGCCGGGTTTTGGCTGGGCGGCTCGGAAACCGCGGCCGAGGATCCCTGTCAGTTGGTCGGGCGCAGCCCGCGGACCATCTGCCATCCAGGAGCGGGTGGCTCGATAGCATGGGCGAATCCCGATGCCCGCCTTGCCGTGGCTATCTGTCACAACCGCATGACGCACGCGCCGGGCACTGCGTTCGCTCCTATCAGGGAGGCGGTGGAAGAAGTGTTCGGCGTTCAGTGATAGCCCGGCGCGATCGACTCGCGGCCGCGAATGAGACGTTAGCTAGCCTGATTACGGGGATCCGCCGAAGAAGAGGTTCTTCGGGGAAGTCTGAAAGGCTTTTTGGGGAAGTACCATGGCAGTGCTTACAACTGGGGGTTGCAGATGCGGTATGGTTCGCTACGAGTGCACGGCGGACTTCATAGCGACTACTCTGTGCTATTGCCGCGATTGTCAGAGATCCTCCGGCAGTGCGGTCGGGTGTTTCGTCCTAATTCCGCGTGACGCGCTGCGCCGGAGCAGTGGTCAGACCACTTGCTACACCGTGCAGAACGACAGCGGCAGGATTATTACGCGCGAGTTCTGCGGCGAATGCGGGTCGCCGCTGTTCGCGTGGACCGAGAATATCTTTGCGGTGACGGCCGCCAGCTTCGATGACCCGGCGGGCATAAAGCCATCAATGGCCATATGGGTGGACAGCGCTCAACCGTGGGCTCCGATTCCATGCGAAATCGAGCGTTTCGCGAAAAATCCGGCTATCTCCTCCGGCTAGCCTTCGCAACCACCGGAGACTGTGATGCGAAGCAATGGCGCCGGTCAGAGGACCTGGGCGGCGAGTTGAGTGCTCGTGTGGCGAAGGGTCAGACCCAGCGAGTTACAAAGGAGCGGTCAAAATGAAGGATCTAAGCGGAGGATGCCGCTGCGGGGCAATTCGCTACAGCTGCTTTTGCGAACCGCTTGCGGTTTCATACTGTTACTGCCGTGATTGCCAGAAGGCATCGGGCGGACCGTTTTGTAACTATGCCGTGGTACCGGCCGAGTCTGTGAAGCTTCTTCAAGGTATGCCCAAGAGTTACCGGGTTGTTGCGGACAGCGGCAACGAAGTAACCAGAGAGTTTTGCGGTAACTGCGGCGCGCCGTTGTTCGCCAAAAACGGTGTGGTCTTTGTCCTGGCGGTTGGCAGCCTGGATGAGCCAAAGCTCGCAAAACCTACGATCGCGATTTGGCTGAACAGCGCGCAGCCATGGGCTCCGATTCCGAGCGATGTGGCACGATTCAACGAGAATCCTCCGATAACGCTCGGAGGATAGTTGTGGCCGAGCGCGGCGATTGCGCAAGGAACGGCGATCGAATTCGGCGAGCACGCCGGCGGACCGTAATGATCATGCTCGCGCCGCCGATCAGCGAATCCGCCGGCCACGCGGCCTAGGACTGGTAGGAGAAGCTGCATGTCAGTCAGACGACCGGTAAGCTTCTACAGCGAAGGCTCTCGAATCGCGGCCGATCTCTTTTTGCCTGCCGACTTCGAACCCGGTCAAAAGCGTCCGGGCATCGTGCTATGTCATGGCTTTACTGGCGTCCGCCAACTCATGCTTCCGGAATATGCGCAAACGTTTGCCGAAGCAGGGTATGCCTCTCTGATTTTCGATTACCGCGGATTCGGCGACAGCGAAGGGAGCAAGTGGCGGCTCCTGCCGCTCGAACAGGTCGACGATATACGCAACGCGATTACCTGGCTGGAAGCACAGCCCGAGGTCGATCCACAAAGACTCGGGCTATGGGGGACAAGTTACGGCGGCGCGCATGCTCCGTATGTTGCGGCAATCGACGAGCGAGTCAAGGCAGCGGTTGGTCAAGTTGGGTTCGAAGACGGGGTCACGTTTTTGCTCGGCGTACGGAGCGATGCGGAACGCGCCGAACTTTACCGGCAGCTCGCAGAAGACCGGCGAGCGCGGGTGTTGAAGGGTCAGGGCGACGTCATCGACCCCTTCGAGCGGGCGCTGCGGAACGAGCACTCGCGGGAGTTCATGACCAAGGCCTTGCAAGCCCATCCGCATATGCGGTGCACACTCTCCTGGCAAACCTGGGAAAAGACCCTCGAGTATAAACCAATCGAGATAGTTCACAGAATCGCGCCTCGCGGATTGCTGCTGATCGCTGCGCGCGACGACAACGTCTGTCCGCTCCATGGTTACCAGCGGCTCTACGATGCCGCCGGCGAACCGAAGAAACTAGTGGTATTACCCATTACGCATTACCAAATTTACGCCGGTCAATGGTTCCAGGAGTCCGCCAACCAGGCCGTGACATGGTTCAACCGCTTTTTAGGTCAGGAAGGAAAATGAAAACGGGAACAGCCACAAGCCAGGCCGGCGAGATGGACACCGTCGCCAGCACTATAACTTACATGGTTCCCATGGACGAAAAACCGCGCCGCTACCTGTGCACGCCGCCGCACGGCACGGCCGAGATATCGTGGCAATCGGCGCCACGACCGGTAATCATTCACAACGCCCGCGCCTGGGATAGGCAACCCAGTCTAAAAGAGGAAGGATTCGTGCTGCTCTCCAGCCATAGTGCGGTGCGGGACTTCTATGACGAGCACGAGATGCGCGCGGTCTATTACCCGGAGATCGAGCGACTGGTCAAAGATTTGACCGGTGCAGCCACTGTGGCGATTTTTGACTGCAACCTGCGTTCCGCGTCGAAGTCGGATCGCAGCCGGACTGGCGCTTTTCCTCCAGCCAGGTTCGCGCACGCCGATTATACCCTCTGGTCGGCTCCGCACCGCGTACGCGACCTTTTCCCGGCGGACGCCGAAGACAGGCTCAAGCGCCGTTTTATGTTTGTGAACGTCTGGCGGCCGATCCGGGGACCGGTCGAAGATGACGCATTGGCGGTCTGTGACGCACAGAGCGTCGAGCAGTCGGATCTCGTTGCGACCGACCTCATTTATGCCGACCGGAAGGGAGAGATCTACAACATCACGTTCAGTCCGGGACATCGCTGGTGCTATTTCCCGCGCATGACGCGCGAGGAAGCGATGCTCTTTAAATGCTTCGATTCGACAGACAGAGCCCGGGCCAATTGCGTGCCGCACTCGGCCTTTCGCGATCCGATGGCGCCGCCCAATGCGGCTCCTCGCGAGAGCATCGAACTGCGCACCGTCGCCTTTTTCTGATCCTGGGGCAAAGCGCGCCGCCCTAATTCATCAGGGGCGACGTCATCGGCGGCGCACATCCCGAGAGCGAGGGCGGAATATCTGCGCGGCTAGGTCCCCGACCGAATGGGATAAGCAGCTGCGAGTTCTCGCTGACTGATCCTGAAGGTTCGCCGCTCCCTGCGTTTGGATTTCCGTTTGTGCCCACGCTCAGAACAGGCAGGCAGGCATGTTTCTCGTGGCCCCGAATTTGATTTCTGCGGATAAAACGAGCCGCAAATCGGCCGAATCCGCGGTTCGGAGCGTTCTCCGCTGCCGCAAGCTGTGCGAAATCAGCCGCGCAGTCGCGTATTTCGATCATTTCTCGCGGAATTGCAAACCGAGAAGGACTCGATGGCGGATGACGCAGTCTGATGCGAACTCGTCTCCGCGTCAACCTGTCAACCGGTTGACACCCATACGGTGGTTGACAAGCGGCGGTTGACGCCCGGTGGTTGACGCGCGCGGCTCCATCTTCAAACGCTGTTATTTTCTAAACAATGACGCCATCGCGCGTTCTCACTTCTGGCCCCTCGGAAATCATCGCTCTCGAACGAGGCTAACGCGTCGAGATTCGTCCCTGCAATGCCCCCGGCCCGACTGATGTACCTTCACTCCGGTTTGACAGAGTACCGTTCGTGCAAGACAACTAGTAGGCCACCCGTTTCAACAATTTCAGTCCGGGTATACACAGAAGTAGTTCCCGCCAGCGTCGCATCTGTTTGGCTATTTGGAAAGATCCTGCAGCGCTGGCCGATGAAACATTCAGGCGGCTGTCGTGCTGATGACATGGGCTTGAGGGAGAAGCGGGAAGCGGCGTGAGGAGGTGGGCGGTGGAAGGCAGCGGAAGAGAACAAAGGGAAGCTGTTGCTACGCCTTGGTGGGGGACGGCGACTTCTACATGCCGGACTTGCACGCAAACGGTTCGCAAGGCAGTCGTGAACTTGGCCGACTACCTGCTCTCACACTTCGACCGTCAACTTCAACGAATCCTGCCGAAGTTGACGGTCGAATCGCTCGTGTCTCCACAAAATCGGCATATTCTAATTGGTAATGGCGCGGCGCGGCCCGGGCACGCGGGTAGCTTTGCCGGCGCCATACTTTGCTGGCGGATAAGCGACGGACAAAGGCAAAGGAGTCTAGGAGCGGTGGACTCGCCTGATGCCGGGGTCTTCCGGGACTTGAGAATTTCCGGCGACCAGCAGGAAATCGGCGCACTGATTGCGCGCGTCGAAAAGCTGCTCGACGACGGATGGTTTCGCGACCGCGCTCGAGAGCGCGAACTTTGTCAAAGGACGGGCGAGGTTCAATACGTCTTCATTCGACCTTCCGACGAAGGCCGTCAAAGCGTCGCGATGGTGCTGGACGCCGAGCGATATGGTCTGAATGTTTCCAACATAGTACCGGAGCGGCACGAGTCTCCGCTGCGACGAGTACAACGCGATTTTAGTCGACTTCTTTTTGCGATTTATTGATCAAGCCGCGTTTCAATCGGAGCTGATCACGGAGCTCACGTCGAATGAGCGAGCCGTCAAAAATGATCTCCTAGTTCTCAGGCAAGCCTTCTGAGCTGGTTCGCGAACGCTGTAATCGATTCAGCGAGACCGCGTCTGGCGTTCAAACTCAGACAAGCTGACTGAGCGCCGGTCTCCAGGGCTGGGCGCGCAAGCTCGGGAGATGATTCGCGAGACGATCATCGAGCGGGACCCGAACTGCCTCCATTGCGCTTAGCCGCCTGCCATAATCTATTCCAATTGTGGACAGTGTCCGTGATGGGAGGTGGAGAGTGAAACCAGTGGCGGGAGGAGGCATGATCTCCTCACCGGGGCTTGCCTGGCCCGTGGGCGATTTCTATGTACCGGGATTCTCATCTGACGGACGGACCGCGTTGGTGCCTGGAGCCGCTGATACGCATCGGCGCCTCTTTCTGGTGCACGCCGCACAGCACGAACCAGAGCTACTCTCAACGCTGCGGAAGGTAGCCATCGACGATGAACGTGCATTATCAGCGTGGGCGGAGCGCTGGCACCTAACTGACCGATGGTGCGTGCTGCTTGCGCACGACACCCTGCGTTGGTGGGCCAGCAATCCAGGAGCCGAAGGCTGGGAGTTTGAAGGCACCGGTATCTTCGCAGGGTTCTTCCCCTTCCGGATTGAGCCGCTCAAGTTGGGGCCGTTTTACCATGATCCGACGTGGCGGCGCCGTAGCGATTTCATAAAATACGTGGTCCAACAGGCAGCCAAAGCCGCCAAAGACTACTGCGATCAGATCGAGGCGAGCGCTTTGGCCGGCGGCTTGAAACGTGCGCCACGCAGGAGAGAAGCCGAGCACTTCAACTGGTTGGCGCGATACCAAATCAAAAGTGAATCGTTCGCGTCAATCGCGCAGCACTCCTCTTACAAATTCAACGGCGGGCGGCAGACAATCCGCAAAGCGATTATCGAGCTAGCGGAATACATCGAGCTCACCTTGCGGTCGTCAACTTCCACACGGACTCGCTGAAGTTGACGCTCGATTAGTTTTCTTTTCAGCTTGAGGCGGACATCGTGTTGATCACGGCGCAATGAGCGCCGCGCGTCGAAAGCTGCAACGCCCAGCGTGATCGTGTGTCAGATCGCGGGGCGGCGCTCCGACTTGTTTAAGTCAGGGGAATGAAAGGTGGCAACGAGGGGAACCGTCTCGAAGTTTGACAGCGAGCGCCAATCGACCGGCCGCGTGACTGCAAACCAGGCTCGCGAGGGAACGCCGTTACAGATTAGGGACCGGATCAAGGACTTTCGCCGGGTGCGAGCGGGGGATCTGGTCCCTAATCCAAAGAACTGGCGGAGACATCCCAGAGCTCAGGCGGACGCGCTCCGCGCTCTTCTGACGGAGATCGGGTATGCCGACGCGCTGCTCGCCCGCGAGCTGCCGGACGGAAGGCTGATGATCGTCGACGGTCATTTGCGAGCAGAAACTACACCCGATGCTTTGGTGCCGGTTCTCGTCCTCGATGTCAGCGACGAAGAAGCCGACAAGATCCTGTTGACCCTCGACCCGCTGGCCGCGATGGCTGAGTCGGACTCAGATCGAATTGAGGCGCTCCTTCGGACGGTCAGGGCCGACAGCGAAGCGGTTGAGGTACTGTTGCTGCGCACCGCGGGCAAGCAATTGTGGGGGCTGGTGCATCCGCAGGTTGAGCCCTCGGCACAGTTCGACAAGGCCGGCGAGCTGCAGAAGAAGTGGCTCACAAAGGCCGGCCAGCTTTGGCGGATTGGCGGGCATCGGCTGCTGTGCGGCGATGCAACCAAGGCTGAGGACGTGGCTCGGCTAATGGGTGAAGAACGAGCGGTCCTATTCGCGACCGATCCCCCGTATGCCGTCGGCTATACCGGCGGTTCGCACCCTCAAAGCTGGGGGAATAGGGGCGCCGCGAATCGAGACAAGGACTGGTCGAACCTGTACGTGGAGGCGAGAAGCGCGGACATAAAGAACGCCGAGGAGGCAGGCCTGGAGCTCTATCGGGGCTTCGTGAAGATGGCGATCAAGCATGCGATCAGCCAGAACGCCGCTTGGTACTTCTGGCACGCAAGCAAGCGCCAATCGATGGTGGAGCGCGTGTGGAACGAGTTCGGCGCGTTCGTGCATCAACAGGTCATATGGGTCAAAAGTCGGCCAGTGCTGACTTACTCGACCTACTTGTGGCAGCACGAGCCCTGTTTTTTCGGCTGGATCAAAGGCGAAAAGCCCAAGACTCGGAGAGCGCATCTCGGTCAGACGGCGGGCGAGTTTCCGACGACGGTGTGGGAGGTTCCGAGTTCTGAGGTCGAGACGGATGCACATCCCACTTCCAAGCCCTGCAGGCTGTTCTCGCTACCGATGGAGATGCACATGGAACCCGGCGATATCTGTTATGAGCCGTTCGCCGGCAGCGGGTCGCAACTGGTCGCGGCGCAACAGATGGGACGCCGATGTTATGCGATTGAAAAGTCGCCGCCGTTCGTTGCGGTCGCGTTGGAGCGTATGGCCGCCATCGGTCTCAAGCCGGGGCTGGCGGATCATTGATGAAGCGCCATCCGAATGGAGCCTGGCGGGGTGCAAGACAGCCGGCGGTCGTGTCAGAAGCGGTTTTAAGGGCGCGATGGGTCGAGGCGGAGACAATTCACCTCAAGCGCATGGGGCTATCGTTCGACGCGATTGCCGAACAGATCACCCGCGTGGGGCGGCGCCATGCGCAGGCGATCGTGACTATGCTCGACGGCACGACGTTCCCGCCTGATTTTCAGATCTCTCGACAGGCCTGTCATAAGGCATTCAAGAAAGCGGTCGCGCGGGAGCCGTCGCTTGCTATGGAGGAATTTCGCAAGCTCGACTCCGCCCGCTGTGAAGAGATGTTCCTGAATCTGCAGTCCGGCATCCGCAAGGGCAATCCGCGTTCAGTCGAAGCGGGAGTCAAAGTGCTCCGCCACACCGCACAAATCAACGGCTACGCAGCTCCGCAGCGCCACGAGCTGACCGGCAAGGACGGGAAGCCACTAACCCTTGTGCAGCTGCTTGAGGCGATAGGACCCATCAACGATGAAGAATGAAAGGCCCGAACTTACCACCGACCAGAAGGAATACGCACGCAGGGTGATTCAGGACCCGGTGCTGTTTGCAAGCCACGTTCTTGGACTGAACCTCTGGGCGCGCGAGGTCGAGCTCCTTCAGACGATCAAGTCGCACCGCCGCACCGCGATCAAAGCCTGCCACGGGGTCGGCAAGACATTCACGCTTGCGGTCTCGGCTCTTTGGTGGCTGGCGCGTTACCGCGAAGGCATTGTGCTTACCACCTCGCCCACGCTGCGGCAGGTACGCACCCAGCTCTGGTTTGAGATCCACCGCCTGGTCGATCACGCGAAGGTGCCGTTTCCCAAGCTCAAGACAACGGAGCTCAAGTTCCGCGACGAGAACAATTTCGCGCTCGGGTTCTCGACCGATCAGGCCGAGAACTTTCAGGGGTTTCACGGCAAGCAGGTGCTGATCATCGCCGACGAAGCACCGGGGATCGAGCCGGGAATTTTCGACGCGATTGCGGGAACCATGGCGGGCGGCAGGGTTCATACGGTCATGGCCGGCAACCCAACCATTCCGTCTGGTCCGTTCTTCGATGCATTCACCAAGGAACGAGGTCTGTGGAAGTGTCTTTCGATTGATGCGTTCGATTCGCCCAATCTGAAGGGGCTCAACCTCGAGCAGCTCCTGGCCATGGATCCGGCCGGCGGCGGTCCTCTCGACCACAACCCGTTTCCGCAACTAGTGACCAGGCGCTGGGTGTTCGAGCAATACCTGGCCTGGTGGCACGGGAATGAGAGTAGCTCACCGAATTGGCTGTCGCGGGTGCTCGCGCGCTTTCCGGATCAGGCCCAGAACGCACTCTTCAAAATGAAATGGCTGGAGCGGGCCCGGGAGCAGTCATTGCAGAATCCGATCACCGATGCAGGGTCGGGCCCTTTGATTGCTGGCGTTGACGTCGGAGGTGGAGAGGCGGAGACAGTTGTGTACGTCTGCGAGTTCAAAAGCGATCGCCCGAAAATCATCCGGATGAAAGCTTGGCGGGGTGAGGACACCCGCGGACAGGTGGTCAGCTTGCTTAGTGAATTCCGGACCCGTCTTTCCCTCGTGAGGGTTGATGCGGTCGGCATCGGTCATAATTTCGGGCTGCATCTGCGCGATTGCCGCTTCCCCGTGGAGATGGTCAATGTTGGCATGCCGTGCGAGAGCAGGCCGCAGATGGGAGAGAACGATCCGGCGCGGCGCTTCGTGAATCTGAAGGCCTGCTTCTATCAAACACTTGCCGATGCCTTCGAACGTGACTTGGTCGAGGGTCTGGTGGACGAGGAGACCATCGGGCAGCTGTCGGGGCTCCTGTATGAGTTGGACTCGCAGGGGCGGATCAAGATCGAAGCGAAAGAAAAAGCCCGCGCGCGAGGGGTGCCGTCACCCGATCGCGCCGAAGCGCTCATGCTTGCGCTCTGCAAGCCGCCGCAGAGAATCGAATACTATAGTGCGCGCGACTCCCAGCATTTGGAACAGTCGAGCGACGATCGGCTTTACGACGATGATCACGGGTCTCCACGGAGCCGGCGCTGGGACGGGTGGGCATCGGGAAGTGCCGCGAATCATTTCCGGAGACACTCTGGCTGTTGGTAGTCCCAGCGCCATCGCCGTCCCGCAAATCGGCGGTCTGCATCATCGCTACGAACGACTCGCGGCCTGACTCGTATCGGCAATGTAAAGTCGTCGGCTCTTCAAAAAGAGCATGTTCTTTTACCAGCAGGTGGCGGAGCGGAGACAGAGATTTGCGAGAATTCCAACCGCCTGAGAGGCACAAAATGAGCTGTTGCTAACAACAGTTTATTTGGTCTATGAATCTTCCATGATTCCGGTCAATTTCACGCGGGCTCAGGTGCGAAAGGTCCTAGATTTTGTCGCCGGAAACTGTGCGCCACTGGCGTAGAGTTCTGCCTGCGCTGGCTCGTCGTCCGAGAAGAGCTCCTTTCTCTCACGGCGATTTGGCTGCCATGGCCGTAATAGGTGGGTTGGTGGCTCGCGTCGGCATCACTGTCTCGGCTTTAGCGCCAGTATCAGAGGCCATCTTCAAAAGCTGCAACAGGAAACCCTGGCTTGCACTGGCGCAAAGCAGAATTCAAATCGAACTGGGGTCCGCGGCAATCTATCCCACTAAGACGGGGCCGTCTCTGAAGGACGGGCCGGTCGTCACAGTCCCTCTCGGCCGCTGATCGATAGGCTTGGGCGAGGTCTGTTGGGAACTGCACGCGTACACTCACAGCTCCTCTTTCCCTTAGTGACGCAAGCGGGACGCGCCCCATGAATCGCCCAGCACCTCTCTTGGCTGCGTTGGGAGCGACCGGCTTTTCTCCTCGAGGATGAACCTGCGCCTGGTTTGGTGCTTGAGCCCGTAACGTTGATGTACGAACGAGCTTTAGGCCGGACGCGATATGGCTAGATCGTTCCCACCTCGAAGTCGTTTTCAAATATGCCGACCGGTTGCCATCGCCTCGCGATGTAGCTTCCTGGCATCGGGACGTCTGGAACCTTGGGCGTGGCACCGCTCCTGTGGATTGTCTTTCCCGAAAGGATAGACCTCTACAACACATACGAGTGGCCTCTCTCCGTCAGCGACGCGAGCAGCCGCCGGCCGATTGGCGATGGCGAGCGGCAGGTTTTGGGCTCACGAAGAAAAAGTTCGCCGCGACGGGCGAGTCGATCGTTCAACTACTTAGGGACTTACAAGAAGTTGAGCGGAAGCTCTGCGCCGCCAAGTTACCACGAGATGTTGCCCAGGCGCTATTGGGGAGATGTATTGTCGTCCGCTACTTGACGGATCGTCAGAGCGTCGGACGAGACATGTTGCAGAAGTTTTGGTGTCGCAGAATTAGGTCAGATCCTCCAGGAGTACATCCTGGCTTATAAGTTGTTCGAGTGGGTACGCTCTACTTTTAACGGCGACCTTTTCCCGATTACCAACACCGAACTTAGAGCGGTAGTACCCAACCATCTCCAGCTTGTCGCGGACACCCTTGCTGGGATCCATCCAACAACTGGGCAGATGTCGTTATGGCGTTATCGCTTCGGGTAATTCCGATTGAACTAATCAGTTCATGAGCAGTTTGCTCATGGAACAGAATCCGGCGAGGCCGATATAGAGGGTATGCACTATACACCGCAATAGAGCGCTGGATGGCCCTTGTATCTTCGCCAATTGAGGTGCTTGGCGCGCCCTGGTGTAGCTCGGGCTCCCGCTTCACCTTCTATTGCGAGTACGATCGCTATCGAGCCCGTACGCTGAAGCGCTCAAAGCGCGCGCCCCGGCGCCACGGCGGCCGCCTTTCGGCACGTTAATAGTTGGCCGACACTACTGCCGCGAATCAGGCATATCGTTTACTGACTCAGTTCATCGACCAGCACTCTGACATCCTTGCGGTCGATGATGTCGAAGGCGCTGGGGAATCAACTATAGATTTCAGCGAAACATCGTGCCGCGCTTGCGCCAGACCAGTAGCCGCTGTAGCTTCGGCGAATACATTTGCAGCGCCATTTTCTGCTACAGGAGAAACCAACCGAATGCCACGTGGTATCGCTACTCAAGCCCGCTCTGCCCTTCGTCAGGTTCAAGGTAAAGCTCGCCAAGTGCTGAAAAGCTTGGCTCAGGAGATCCGCACCAAAGAGTCGGAACTGCGACGGCTTCGAGATGACGAGGCTAAACTCGCCCCGCTCGTTGAACGGCGAAGTGCTCCTGTTAGCCGGTCGGAGCGTGGCGCACCTGGAAAAGGCGCCGGTCGAATCGATTGGCGAGCTGTGTTGAAGAAACTGCCTAAAGAGTTCAAGGCCTCGCATATCCGTGCCGTGCCTCGGATGAAAGACAAGCGACCCTCCGAGGTCTTCGCTGCCATTGCACGTTGGATTGATGCGAAGATGGTGAAGCGAAAGCAGCGCGGGCTCTACGAGCGAATACTACAATCTCAAGCGCGAAAGCCTAAGAAACTGGGGTGACACGCCCGGCTTGCGGGCGACGGCTGAACCGAAACGCTCGGCGTTTCGACCGAGGGTTCCAATAGCCCACCACGAAGAGCAGCGACGACGCCGGAGTTGCAAGTCATGAGCGGATGCACCGCTAACCGTATCCATGAAGGAGAAACTCCATGGCCGTCACCGTAAAGACAGCCATTCTGTGGCGCAGGGAGGTCGACAACCACCCCGGGATGCTCGCCAATACCCTGCAGCTACTTTCCGAAGCAGGCGCCGATCTGCAAGTGGTCATGGCCTATCGCTACCCGGGCGGCGAGAACAGAGCCGCTATCGAGCTGTATCCGGTCTCCGGTAAGAAGTCCGCCGCGGCGGCGCAAACAGCGGGTCTTGCACCCTCGTCCATCTCCACCCTGCTGGTCGAGGGCGACAATCGGTCGGGGCTCGGCCACGCGATCACCAAAGCGATCGGCGATGCGGGGATCAACATGAGCTTCGTGATGGCGCAGGTGATGGGCCGAAGGTACTCGGCGCTGTTCGGCTTCGAGAACGAGGCTGACGCAAGCAAGGCCGCGACTCTAATCAAGCGAGCCACGGCGCGTGGCAGGAAGTAGTCCGCGCATGCGGGGCGAGCGAGGGAGTTCGGTAGATTGTTGCGGGCTGGCGCACGTCCTGTGGGGTCGTTATCACTCCGTCCCGCTGTCATCAACGTCTCTTAACCCCACAAACCGCACAATGACTCGGCGGATTTAGACCGCTCATCTAGAGACTGGACAATCAATACTGAGGTTTCGAATTCATCCCGCTCCGCCAACGAGTGTCGAAGTCCCCGGCGGGCACCTGGTCGTGCGGGTTCGTCCGGGATTCAAGCAATGGCGGTGCCGATACGGGTGTCTGTTAGCCTCTACGCATACATCCGGCATCCGCAGTACGTCGCGTTCATCGCTATGATGTTCGGCTTCCTCCTACAGTGGCCGACGATTCCGACGCTCATAATGTTTCCGGTGCTCGCCTGGATGTATGTGCGTCTGGCGGAGACCGAGCAAGAGCAGATGCGCGCGGAGTTCGGCGACCCCTACGACAGCTACGCCAGCGCGGTGCCTGCTTTCATTCCGCATCTGGGCTATGGATTGGGAAGCACGGAGCTACCCCGATGAGCAAAGGCCGTTCGATGGAAGAGGCGGTTGTCGCCTCACTGAGGGAGGGTCATGGCGAGTTTCTTCGCTTCGTTACAAAGCGGACCGGAAACATCGCCGACGCGGAAGATATTCTACAGGATTTCTACCAGAAGGCCATTCGAAGCGCGCGAACCATCAAGGAGCCGGGCGCGTTGCGTGGGTGGCTAACTCAGGTTCTACGCCGGACCCTCGTAGATCACTACCGTCGTGCCCGTGTAAGAAAATCTGCGCTGGAACGACTGGAGAGAGAGGGAGACCCGACAGTGCGCATTGATGACGACGCGGAGCAGGCTGTATGCGGTTGCCTGTATCGCATCTTGCCCACGCTACCTGCGGATTACAGCCGGATTATATGGCAAGTGGATTTGCTCGGTCAGTCGCGAAGGAAAGTTGCGAAGACTCTCAGAATTTCGGAGAACAACCTGGGCGTCCGAATTCATCGTGCACGGAATGCTCTGCGGTCCGCGCTCCAACGTTTTTGTACCACGTGTCCCACACACGGCTTTTTGAACTGCGCCTGTGAAGAGGACATGAGGAGCACACCCGTGCGGAGACCCAAGAGTCGACCTCCTCAAAGGCGGTAGGCGCGAAACAGATTAGAACCCGCTGATTGCTTCAGGCCGGCAGTCGGGTTGAAGTAGGGATGCAACTACTACTGAACCGAGCAGCAAGGCCCGGCAGCGGCTCCTCTAGGCTGCCCTTCCATGCAAGCGAAGCCATGTCGCGTCAGGCCCGGCCTCGCTAAGTCGAGATGACCGTCGGGCCGCTTCCGGGGAGGCCGGGCGACCTTAAAAAGGGGGAAGATCTGTCTCCCCTGGAGACATTCCCAAAAACGATGGTGCGTTTAGGCACCAGTCAATGGTCCCGAAAGTGGAACATCGTCCGGTCGCAATGCTATCGGCGAGGCGGCACGCCGCTTGCTTTCACGCTGTCAGGTCGAAAGAATACGTCAAAACTCTGAGGAATTGACGCCGACTTATAATTAAGCAGGTGTTCCTGCTAAAGCTCAGATGCGACTGCGCGACTATAAAGGGCTTTCCACACTGATCCTGGCCATAGCGATAGTTTTAGCACCTCATCTGCATGCTTTGTTGGGGTGCGACGACGCCCCTCCGTTATCTTCAGGGATGGAAGTTAGACAACAGGCGCAATCGCACACCTTCGGCACGAGCAATCACCGTCACGATCAGCGCGGGCTGCCTGATGAAGCATGCTGCGAACTCGCGACCGCGCTCAACGTACTTGCCTATTCAGGCAGATGGGCAAGGTTTTCGGCTGGCGCTGATTCAACAGCGATTGCCGCTCGGCATGTCGTTGTCATACGGATGGCGGTTGTCAAGCCGCCCGCAGACAAGGTTCGCAAGGGGCTACCGCATGCTCCGCCGCCTGGGCATCCAATCTTTCTCGCCCTGCATTCTTTTCTAATCTGATCCCGCGCTTCTCCTGAGTGCGAGCCACCGTTGACGGCGGTCTCGTGTGCGCGACGCTACTGTCGGTTTCATCACGGAAATCGATCGGCGTTGGTCGAGCCACAAATTGATTCATAGGAGCGGGAGCGATGGGATCGATTTCAGTTGGGACAGAGTGCGTTGAGGTCGCGAAGCGTCTGGGCTCGACCGGCGCTCAGCAACAGACACTGAAGCTTTTGACAGACGATTACGACAAACTGCGTCGCTACTTGCGAGGACGCGTCCGCACGGCAGAGAACACCGAGGATATTCTGCACGATTTCTGTCTGAAGGTGGTGACCCACTCCTGTGGGATCCAGAGGTCCGAAGCCGTAGGCAACTGGATGGCGCAGGTACTCCGCCGGACCTTGATCGATCATTACCGTCGCAGTGCGGCGGACCGTCATTGCGCGGACCTTCTCGCGAGCAACGCCTCGGGCTTCGCAACAGAGAAACACGAAACGCAGGAACCGACCTGCCCATATCTTCAAACCGCCCTGCCTGCGATCAAGCAGGAGCACGTGGACTTGATCAGGCGCATAGATCTCCTTGGCGAACGGCGGCCTGACGTTGCCGAGAACCTGGCAATTTCCGTCAATGCTCTCACAGTTCGTTTGCTCCGGGCGAGGCGAGCGCTCAGGAAGAGGCTTTTACCGTTCTGTGAAACCGATTGCGATCGTTACGGCACAACTTGCAACTGGTCGAGACCGAATCACCAATTGAGCTTGAAAGGTCAAGGGGAACGCGGCGGCGGTCGCTCGGGTGTAAGGAAATGTGAAGAGCCGCGTCCTTAACTAGTGGCGATGCCGTGATTCGGCTGCGGAAAGAGGCGGTGAGCGAATGACTTCCAAGAACAACGAAGCAGCAGCGAAAATTCCGCAACATGAGCGGAACCAGAAAATAGGAGATAAGGAGATGAAGCGCTTAAAGGTTCTTACAGTTGTACTGACGTTCCTGGGAATTGTCATTGGAGGTTGGGGCATCCCACCATCCGCGCACGCGGCAGACATCGAGCAAATGATTTCCAGCGCAAAGACCGCACCCGACCACGAAGCGATCGCCGCGTACTACGACAAAGCAGCCGCAGAGGCCAAGGACATGGCGGCGGCTCACGAAAGAATGCGGAACAAGTACGTCCAGTCGCCGTCGTTGCAGAGTGCCGGACCAGGCTATGCGCGCGTGGGCGCGAAAGACTGCGATATAATTCAGAGATCTTACTTGAATATCGCAGATGAGGACGAGGGGCTTGCGAGGATGCATCGCGAGATGGCGGCCAAACTGGGAGCTCAACACTGAGAATGAGGAGGTCCCTTCGCAGGGTGGCGGGTGTGAGGGGTTACAACTTTGTAGAGGTCAAGCCAGGCGCACAAAAGTGCTTAAGCAAAATTGGGGCTATGGCGCGAGATGGACAGAGTGATCTCGTTTCTGCTGTTCGCCGGTCTGTTCTACTTCATGATGAGGTTTGGCTGTGGCTCACACGCCGTGCACGGCCATCATTATGGAGATGAAGGGATGGGATCAGGTCCCACAAAGTTTCCGTCGAAAGATCCGGTGTGTGGCATGGAAGTCGAAGCGGGTCGCGGTTATTCCGAGGTCTTCGCCGGCCAGGAGTTTCACTTCTGTTCACGCAAGTGCTTGGACAAATTTGATGCGAACCCCCAGCAGTTCGCCCACGCATAGGAGGCGAGACATGAACCGAAGCATCTCACTGCATGCCGTCGGTCACGCGACCAGTCTGTTCCTCGCGATCTCGTTCGCCGCCTGCGTGGCCGGCGACCTGGTTATGCCGGCGCACGAGATGCATACGGCATGGCAACGCTTGTTGCCGGGCTTCGAATGGATCAGCTGGGGCAGCTTTTTTCTCGGTCTGCTCGAGAGTTACGCATATGGCTGGTACATCGCGCTCATCTGGGTGCCCCTTTACAACGTAACCGTCAGCCGTCAAGCGCATACGTGAGAGATAGTGCGAAGAAGTTCGGAGTCCGTGCAATTCAAGAAGAGGAAACCAAGATGATTCGTTCAATCAAGTCGCTAGTTCTCCGCGCGGCGATCGCGCTCGCAATGGTCTCCAGTGCCGGGGCCGTGATGATCGCATCTTCTGTGCGGGCCGAGAATCAGCCCGGTGCCGCACAGCCTTCGCCCGCCGCCAGTCCACAGAACCAGGAAGCGACGACGAAAGGAGCGATGGAGTGCTGCAAGCTCGGAAAGAGCGGGATCACGGACAAGGCTGCTGCAATGAAGTGTTGCAGGCTGGGAAAGAAAAAGATGGTGAGTAGCACGGACAAGGACGCTGCGATGGCGTGCTGCAAGCGCGGAATGAAGGCAGGCACAAATGGTCCGGGCAGCTAAGGTCTAAATCTGAATACAAGAAGCGGATGCAAGTAATCTTCGGGGTTCGCTGTGGGTAGATAGTCGGGCTGGCGCGAACGGGAAACGTCGCACAAAGGAGAACAAACCATGGAAAAGGGGTCATCGATTTCGCGCGTACTGACGCTTGCTGCGGCAGCAGTCGCGGTTGTTTTGTCATACGGCTCGACAGGCCTCGCGCAGAGCGCGAGTCAGGCATCAGTCGATCACGCAAGACAGGTGCAGATCAGGCACCTGAAGGCTAAAATCGACAAACTGCAGCTTCAGCTCAAGAAAGTCGAGTCCGAGCAGACCGGCGGCGCCGCGGCGATGCGCCCGCAGGGCAATCAAGCGGGAGAAATGGCGCAGTCTGGAGCCGGCGAACCATCACCCGGTGGCGAACACCCGATGGGTGAGGGAATGGGTGGTGGTGGTGGCATGGGAGGCGCAAATCCGCAGGCCAGCCCCGGCGGCATGCCCATGCAAGAGCATATGAAAGGTATGGAGCATATGCACGGGACGATGCATGGAGAGAAGAGCGGCGCGAGTCCCGCTGCGTCGCCAGGTGCAATGCCGATGGAGCACGGGATTGGCGGCGAAGGGACGCAGGGCGGAACAGGTGGTGGAACACAGCCCCAACCCAACCCAAGCCCGGGAATGGGCGGCGATATGTAATTTTCCGATGTCGGAGATGGGTTTGCAAGAGTTGGTCAGGCTTCTGACGCTGTATCTCGCCGCTGGCGTGGAAGTCGGTGCGGCGGTGATAGTGAGCTTCGCCGCGGGGAGGCGATCGTCCGAGCTGGGATGGGTCTCCTCAAGCGCCAGAGCGCGGCCTATTCCACCGAGGAAATTCGCTTGAGGCTCGCCCGCTGGCTGGCGTTGGCAATCGAATTTGAGCTGGCGGCGGACATCATCCGCACTATGATCGCACCTACGTGGAATGACATCGGACAGCTCGCGGCGATTATCGTGATCAGAACTGCGTTGAACTTCTTCCTCGGGCGGGAGACGCAAGGAACAGAAAGGCGACTGGAGACGGCTGCCACCCCTCTCAAAGAAGTAGCGCGGTGAATCTGAAGACGATCGTGAGACCCGGAGCAGCGATGGTTGGCTGGGCGTTGCCGGTCGAACCACCAAAAGGCTCTTGGTGATGAACTACACCGGTGGATGGTTGGGCCGTGCACGTGTCGGGGAGACGGGCATGACTAGTCATCTGGCGAACTACCCGAATCAACCAGCCGGCAGCGAAGAGATGCTGGACGCGCTGCAGCGGGACGCCTTCGGATATTTCCTGCACGAGACCAACCCCGCGAACGGCCTGGTGGTAGACAAGACGCAACCGGACGCCCCCGCGAGTATCGCCGCCGTTGGGTTTGCACTGGCGGTATATCCGGTTGGCGTTGAGCGCTCATGGATGACACGCGCCGAAGCATCCGAGCGAACGCTGGCAGTGTTACGGTTCTTCTGGGCCAGCCCTCAAGGAACGGCACCGGACGCAACGGGCTACCAGGGGTTCTACTACCACTTTCTCGACATGAAGACTGGACGGCGTGCCGGGGGATGTGAGGTGTCAACGATCGACACCGCCATCCTGCTTGCTGGCATGCTCACCGCCGCCACCTATTTCGATCGGGATTTTGCGGACGAGCAAGAGATCCGCACATTGGCCGATGCGCTCTACCGCCGTACCAACTGGCAGTGGTCGCGCAACGGTGGAGCGACGATCGCACACGGGTGGAAGCCCGAAAGCGGCTTTTTGAAGTACCGCTGGGAAGGCTACGACGAGGGGCTGCTCGTGTACGTGCTGGGCCTTGGTTCGCCGACGTACCCGCTGCCAAAGGAAAGCTATTCGGCATGGACCTCCACCTACGAGTGGAAGGAAATCTATGGGCGCGAGTTTTTATATGGCAGCTCGCTCTTCATCCACCAATTCTCGCACCTATGGATCGACTTCCGTGGGATCCAGGATGCCTTCATGCGCGGCAGGGGCATCGACTACTTCGAGAACAGCCGGCGAGCGACCCATGTCCAGCAGGACTACGCGGTTCGTAACCGTCACGCATTCGTCGGCTACGGTCAATACTTCTGGGGGCTGACCGCGAGCGATGGGCCCGGCTGGACGGTGCGGCAAGTCCTTGGCGTCGAGCGCACCTTCTTCGACTACGTGGCGCGTGGCGTGCCGTACGGCCCGGACGACGGGACCATAGCCCCGTGGGCGGTGGTCGCCTCGCTACCCTTTGCCCCAGAGATCGTGCTGCCGACGGTTCTGCATTTCAAGGAGGTTTATCCGGCAATCACGGGTAAGTACTGCTTCAAATGCAGCTTCAACTTGACCTTTGCGCACGAGTCGCAAGACAAGCCCGGCTGGACCTCGCCGTACCATTACGGGATCAACCTGGGTCCGGTCGTATTCATGTGTGAGAACCACCGCTCCGACTTGCTTTGGCGATTGACGCGGCGTTGCCGCTACGTCGTCACGGGATTGCGGCGTGCTGGATTTGCGAGTGGCTGGCTATGAGGAGAGCAAGCGCGCCTTGGCGCAGCAGACCCACAGAGAGAACGAACGAGACGAAAGTCGAAGGAGCTAGATCAATGCCTGTTGCCACTGAATCCATGAAGCAGAAGAGGACAACCAGATTCTCGTGTCAGGCTGAGCACGCGAATTCGGTTGGTCTCGCAGGTACTTTTAATGACTGGAACTCGCAATCGACGCCGATGAACAAGAGCGACTCCGGCGAATGGAGCGCCGATTTGGAACTGCCTCCTGGCGAGTATGAATACAGGTTTGTTGTCGATGGCCAGTGGTCCAACGGGCCCGAGTGCTCAATACACGAGAGCTGCCCCAATTGCGTTCCAAATGCTTTCGGCTCAAAGAACCAAAAGATACAAGTCGAACAATGATCTGAAATGAGCCTGTCTGTCAGAAAAATCGTTTTCGCGCTCGTTATTGCCGGGCTCGTGATGTGGGGATGGCCCCAAGATTCCCTGGCGGACGAGCACGCAAGCCATCACGGCGGCGCGTCGAGCGGCGGCATGGAAGGCGAGACGGGCGGCGGAGGGGAGATGGCGGGCGAGCACGGGCGCTCAAATGCTCCGTTCTATCCCTCGCTTATGAACGTGCCCTCTCTGACGCCGGAACAGCGCGCCCAAATCGATCAGACAGCGCAATCGCGCATGGACGACGGCACCGCTTTGATGTCGAAGGGCGTCGATCTCCTATCCAACTCGAACGACTATGCCGCGATGCAGGAAGGAACAAGACTCATCCGCGAGGGACTGGACGAATTGCAAAGCGGCTTGGCTGCTCGCGAGTCCCTGAAGGAACAGACTCCGCCACAAGCTGTCGCGTTCAAGTGGTTCAGAAACCAACTGAACCTGCCGGTCTTCGGTGAGGCCGGCGAGTCAGAGTCGCGGTTCGGACTCTCACTGTTCCATCTCTTCACGATGGGACTGCTCATCGTGTTTGCGTTCGCGATGCTCGCCCTGTACTTCGCGAAGATGCGCCGGGCGGCAGCACTCTTCGGGCGGCTTGAGCCGGACCAAAAATCGCCGCCCCCTGGATCGTCTCCGCCGCTTACCGGCGCATCCGGTCCTGCAGCTCCACCGGGGGGAAAGCCGCCGCCGTCTAGCGGAGCGCCGCCTGCGCCTGCAACGCCCGTGACGGACGCCTCGGTGGACGCAGACAAACCACCGGCCGGCGCATCGTCTTCTCCTGCTTCGGCAGGCCCAATACCGTTGACGGCGAAATGGCGCGGTCAACTTCGCGTTGGCAGCATCGCCAACGAAACGCCCTTAATCAAAACGTTCCGGCTCCTTCGCGCTCAGGGCGACGGGCCGCTGCCCTTCACCTTTAGGCCCGGTCAATTCCTCAACGTCGCGTTCGGAATCGGCGGCGCGAGAATGCACCGTTCCTACTCCATCTCATCGTCGCCGAATGAACGAGACTTCATTGAGCTGACCATCAAGCGCGAAGAGCGTGGCGCCGTCTCCCGCCATATTCACGATCTGATCAACCTCGGAGACACCATCCTGGCGGCTGGTCCGGTCGGCAAATTTGTCTTTGACGGAACTGGGGCGGACAGCATCGTCCTCATTGCGGCCGGCGTGGGCATCACGCCGTTAATGAGCATCATGTGCTACCTCACGGAACGGGCCTGGGCGGGAGATATCTATTTTATATACGGCTGCCGCACTCCGGCCGACTTCGTTTTTGCAAAACGTCTTACTGAGCTCGAGCGCCGCAACGCGAAGCTGCACATGGCGGTCGCCATGTCGAACGCGGGCCCTGATTGGAAGGGAGCTCGCGGACGCATCAGCAAAGAACTGTTGACGCAGGCGGTTCCCAATCTTGCTTCGCGGCTGGTGCATCTTTGCGGACCGCCGGCGATGATGAACGCGACGAAGGCGCTTCTCGCCGAGCTCGGGGTACCTGCCGATAAGGTGAAGACCGAGACGTTCGGGGCTGTGAAACCTCCGCTTGGCGCGCTCGGGACTTCCTCCAAACCGACCTCCGCCGCGACGGGGCCATTAGTCACGTTTTCGAAGAACAACAAATCCGCAAAAATTCACGTGGATCAGACGATACTCGAACTCTCCGAAGAGCTCGCGATCGGCATCGAGTTCTCGTGCCGCGTGGGAACCTGCGGCGTGTGTAAGGTCCACATGACGGCCGGCGAGGTCGACATGGCGGTCCAGGATGCGCTCGACGACGACGACAAAGCAAACGGTATCATTCTCGCCTGCCAGGCAAAGCCAAAGACCGAAGTCACCGTCGAGGCGTAAGCAATGAAAAGCAGCGAACGCGTCATCGTGACAAGCATCTTCGTCCTGTTGCTCTTTGCCTGGCTCGGCTTTCTCTTGCACGTTTCCCCGCGCTTTGCGGGCAGTGGCATGGGAGCGATATTCGGCATCAGTGGGGCCGTGCTCATGCTCGTCCCTCTGGCCTACGTCTTCGTCAAGCGCATCTCGGCTCTGAAGGAGCGCGTGACCAAACACATCAAGTTGCAGACGCTTATGTCGCTACACGTCTACGCTGGCATTGTTGGGGCGCTGCTCGCGATCATCCACACCGGACACAAGTACGATAGTCCACTCGGAATCGCCCTCACTGCGACGATGATGCTGATGATCGTGAGCGGGTTCACCGTGCGCTACCTCCTCGCCTTCGTCAACTTGGAGATCAAGGACAAGCTCGCGCTGCTGCAAACCGCGAGAGGAGACCTCGACAGCGCGTGGGGAGTTTTGGAGAAGTATCCCGCTGAAATCAGAGGCCTGCCGAAGGTTCCGATGCTGACGGCAGGCTTGGCCTCGGTCGGTATCTCGACTGCATCCGACGACCCCGCTGGCCACGTCAGTATGCTGGCAGAGGGCGTGGCGGATCTTGAGTACGCCGTTCGCACGGACGAAGTGATGAAGCGTTGGTTTGCGCGGGCATCAACTGTCCACGTTGTTCTCTCGATTTCTTTTTACATGTTGCTCGTCGCCCACATTGGTTCGGGCATTTACTTCGGGCTGCGGTGGCTGCGGTGAAGGAACGCGCCGGCATCAGACGGTTCAAGGCCTGACCAGCAATGTGGAGATGGACTGCATTTGTAGGCGCTCTCATTGTCTTAATTTTCGTGGCGAAAGCGCTCGGATTTTCTGTGCACTATGGAAAATCAACGTGGCAGGCATTTGCGAGGCCCGGGCCGTTGTCGAAAGCGCATGCTTTTATCGGAGAGAACTGCGCCGCCTGTCACGCGCCGGTAGCCGGGGTGACGCGAGCGAAATGCGTAGCGTGCCACGCCGACGCGGCGGAACTGGTCGACCGCCAGCCAACTGCGTTCCATGCGACCGTCAGCCAATGCGCGCCGTGTCACTACGAGCATCAGGCGGGCGTTGAGCGGCCGATTCACATGGATCATTTGGCGCTGGCGCGGATAGGCCTTGCGGAACTCAGTAACGGTGATGGAGCGGAAAAGCGGAAACGCGCGGACCTGCTCCGCTGGATTCGATCAGGACCGAATATCCCGTCAAACCACGCCATCAGCGCGCAAGAACAGTTGCTCAACTGTGTCTCCTGCCACCAGGTGCAGGACGTGCATAAGAGCAACTTTGGGCAGAATTGCGCGCTGTGTCACGCGACAAAGACCTGGTTCATCGCGAACTACGTCCACCCCAAGCCCTCGACACGGCAGTGCACTCAATGCCACACCGCGTCACCGTGCCACTACATGGAGGGGTGTCTCGGAATGATGGGGAAAATGGCTGGCGGAGAAGGTGCGCGATTGGAGCAGTGTTATCTCTGCCACAAGACCACGAGTTGGTACGATTTCAAGAACCCGATGGGCGGCCATCATTAGGGAAATTGTCATGAGGATCAACCGGAAAGCGGGAACCGCGCTAATTGCGGCACTAATACTGGTGATGCACAACGTCGTTCTGTGCGCCGCTGGCGTTCCCAACTGCATATCGTCCTCTGTCAGCTCGATCCACCATCAGGAGCAAGGCTGCCACGACCACCTGCACCATGACTCGCGAAAAAGTCAGGGCTGCGTGTGCTGTGAATCGCTCCTTTGCGCGCCTCGTGCGGAAGTAGCGCGCGCGGATGGCCGCTTAACCAGCGATCGGATTGCGGCGTTCGTGCCGGTCTGGTTCGCTCCGCTGCTTTTGAATCCTGCTGGTATTGGTGCGAGGTTGTCGAGAGTGTCGGAGTCCGCGCCCTCACATACACGAGTTCGAACTTTTCTCGTCCAAAAAATGCTCCTCCTCTGATCCTTTCGCCATCGCTCTCGACCGGAGTCCCTAGACCGAGGTCGAAATCAAAGTCTTGATCGGTCGTTTAATTCGACCGCTCGGACGCCTGGCGGTTTGTCGTGAGTAAGGGTGAACAATGCAAGTGAAGAAAGTTCTTCGGGAAAAACCAGCCAGTGGCATCAGCCGCCGTCGCTTTGTTCAGGGACTAATGACGGGCGCCGTGATCGCTGGTTTGGACTTATGGCGTTGGCCTGCGCTGGCCATGAGCACTAGGACCGAGCAGGCGGTGTTGAGTGGAAATCACTTCGATCTTGCCATCGATGAGGTTGCGGTCAATTTTACTGGCCGCGCGAGTGTGGCGACCGCCATAAATGGCTCCGTTCCTGGCCCGGTGTTGCGCTGGCGGGAGGGCGACACCGTGACTCTTTCCGTCACGAATCGCCTCCGGGAACCGACGTCAATACACTGGCACGGCGTCCGATCGCCGGCGAACATGGATGGCGTACCCGAACTCAGCTTTCCCGGCATCGCTCCCGGCGAGACCTTCGTCTATCGAATTCCTGTGAGACAGTACGGAACGTATTGGTATCACAGCCACAGCGCGTTTCAGGAGCAGACGGGACACTACGGGCCCCTGATTATTGAGCCTCGCGGAAAGGATCCGATTCAGTTCGACCGCGAGTACGTGGTCATGCTTTCGGACTGGACGGACGAGGAACCTGAAACTGTGTTGAGCAATCTCAAGCAGCAGAGCAACTTCTATAACTTTCACCAACGAACGGTGGGAACTTTCTTTTCGGATGTCGCCAAAGAGGGCTTCGGGCCGACGATGGCCGATCGTCTGATGTGGGGCCGGATGAATATGAGTCCGACCGACATCCTTGACGTTAGCGGTGCGACTTACACCTATCTCGTCAATGGACGGCCGCCGGCGGCGAATTGGACCGCCCTCTTCCAAGAGGGAGAACGCGTGCGGCTTCGTTTCATCAACGCTGCTTCCATGTCCATCTTCGATGTGCGCATTCCAAACCTTCCCATGACCATCGTTCAAGCCGACGGCAATGATGTCGAAGCGGTTACGGTCGACGAATTTCGTTTCGCGCCAGCAGAGACCTATGACGTGATCGTTCAGCCGCAGGGAGGAACCGCATATACACTTTTCGCACAATCCCAGGATCGCACCGGCTATGCGCGCGCAACCCTTGCGCCGAGAATCGGGATGTCGGCGCCGATCCCACCCATGGATCCTCGTCCGATGCGCACGATGGCGGACATGGGCATGGCCAACATGGCTGGGATGAACATGAGTTCGAACCAGTCCTCCCCCTCGGATACGTCCGCGCAAGGCGGAATGACCGGGAAGGATACAGGCAACATGCCGGGCATGGAGATGGGAGGTCAGGAGCCGAAGCCACCCGCTGCGAAACCTTCACCTGCGGAGAACACCATGCCCGGCATGGAGAAGGGCGACATGCCCGGCATGCAGATGGGCACCGAGGCGCATAAGCAATCCGCGCCGTCCGCGACGGCGACAGCATCGGGCTCTGCCGGCCAAAATGGGATGCCGGGTATGCAAATGTCGGAGCAAAGCAGCGGAGAAAGGAAGTTGCAGCCTGCGAACTCCGTACAGTTACAGCTGGGGCCCCAAGTCGACAACGTTGCTGAGACAACGACCGACCGGCTGTCGGAGCCTGGCGGGGGTCTCGAAGGAAATGGCCGACGCGTCCTGACTTATGCAGACCTGCGTGCGCGGTACGAAGGCGCCGATCCGCGGCCTCCGACTCGGGAGCTCGAATTTCATCTGACTGGAAACATGGAACGCTTTATCTGGGGATTCAACGGCAAGACATTCTCGGAGAACGAGCCCGTTCGGCTCAAGCTTGGCGAACGGATACGCTTCGTTCTGATCAACGACACGATGATGGAACATCCAATCCATCTGCATGGTCTTTGGAGCGAGCTGGAAAACGGCAACGGGAATTTTCGGCCTTACAAGCACACGATCAGCGTTAAGCCGGCGGAAAGACTCAGCTTTCTGGTGAGCGCCGACTCGCCGGGTCACTGGGCATTTCATTGCCACCTGTTGTTCCACATGGAGAGTGGAATGTTCCTGACGGTGATCGTGTCATGAGCGCAAACGATTTCAGCACGGGGTCGAACGTGATTCCGCGCCCGGCTACAAGAGGGGCCACGACATTCTGGCTCATATTGGGAGTTGTCATTTTCCTCGTTAGCCTCGGCGCCGTCGCAGCAAGTGCGCAGTCAACCACGCCTAATGATCAGATCTCTTCCGGGCGGGAGCCTTACGCCCAGCCCGGCTCTTCGGTGGCTCCCTCGCCTGAACCTGCGCCGACGTATCCTAGTGAAGAACCATCGTCGATGGGCGAAAATGCGATCTTTTGGCACGTGCTGTTCAATCAACTGGAGGGCCGTAGCAACGGCCCCGACAATGAGCTGCGCTGGGACGGCCAGGGCTGGGCGGGTAACGACTGGAATAAGCTCTGGTTCAAGTCCGAAGGATTCTTCAATACGTACGGCGCGGGCCACGGCAAGCTTGAAGACGGCATTCACGAAGTACTCTACGATCGTCCCCTACCGTTTCTGCGCTATTTCGATTGGCAGCTCGGATTCCGTTACGATGGGGATTCGTCTCCCCCGCGGTACTGGGGCGCCCTTGGCATCCAGGGTCTCGCGCCAGAATTTTTCGACTTCGAAACGACCCTCTACGCAAGAGATTCAGGTCACTTCGCTGCACGCGTCGTGGGTTCCTATGACATTCTGCTGACGAATCGCCTAATCCTGCAACCTGAGATTGAGATGAACTTCTATACAAAAGCGGATCCGTCTCGCGCGGTCGGCACCGGCCTTTCGGAACTCGATACCGGACTGCGCCTGCGATACGAGATCAGCCGCAAGTTCGCGCCGTACATCGGATTCGCATATACGGAGCAAGTCGGCGAGACCGGAGGCTTTGTGCGCAGCGACGACGGTGTCGTATACGACCCGCGCCTAGTCTTCGGAATTCGGGTCTGGTACTAAAAATGCGCGCTTTTTTGGCGAGGACCATCGCAATCCTGATAGTTTCCGCACTCCTTGCGGCTATGGTGTGGACCGCGGTGATGCCGCGAATCGATTGGAGCGCGACGCGGCAACCTGGCATTTTGGAGAAAGCGCTTGCGAAGAGCGTTATTGGCCGATGGATCAACTACAACGCCACCACAGCAGCTAACCCAATACCTCCGACCGCAGAGAATCTAAAGGCTGGCCAGAACGAATACGAGGAGCACTGCGCCACCTGCCACGGTCTGGACGGAAATGGCTCGAACCGTTTCCGCGCCGACTTCAATCCGCCGGTGCCTAAACTCAACGGAGAAATCCAAAAGTTATCCGACGCGGAACTTTATTTCGTAATCGCGCATGGGATCAGGATGACAGCTATGCCCGCCTTCGCCGCCCACCATTCTCCTGATGAAATCTGGAGAACGATTCTTTGGGTGCGCCATCTTCCCGAATTAAGTTCCGCTGAGCGTGAGGAAATTGAGGAAGAAACGTCTGATCAAGAGCGGCACCATCAGGAGGTGATGAAGCAAGGCGGTATGAATGATGACATGAATTAAGAGATTTGGAGCACGGTATTGGCACAGAAATAGCTTGGGGCGGGACTCTCCGCGGGAAGCTGGCGGGGAGCGAGAACAGAAAAGGAGAAAAAATGAAGCGAATATCGATGTTGGTTGCAGCCGGGCTGTTTCTGCTCGCTGCTGCTATCGTGCCTACGATTCGGGCAGTTGCACAACAAACTGCCGTCACCGACGACAACCTGAATCAGATGATAACAAGCGCGAAGACGCCTGCAGATCACGAGGCGATCGCCGTCTATTACGACACGGAAGCGGCCGAGAACGAAAAAAAGGCGTCTCTTCACAGCCGTAACAAGAACATGTACACCAAACTTGACTTTTCAGCTCACTGCAACGCACTCATAAGAGAGTACCAACAGGCTGCGAAGCAGGATAAGGCGCTCGCGGCGTTCCATAGAGAGATGGCCAAGACGGCTGCGGGGCAGTAAACCGGTGACGAGCAAGGTGGACGCCCGTCGCCCTGCCCGTTATGCCGGCTTCGCAGGACTCCACGACCTCGCGATGTCGCCTTTTGTGGTCCACCAGCGGACTCCAACGGCGATGAGGAATATCCAGCTAAAGCTACTCTTTGGTGACGATCAACATCAGGAAACTTCCTGCTGGAGGAAGAAAAATGAAGCGAGTGACTCTGTTGCTTGCAGCGGGGCTTATACTGCTCGCTGTCGCCATCGTGCCCACGATTCGGGCAGTTGCTCAACAGACGGTCGTCACCGATGAGAATGTCAGTCAGTTGATCGGTAGTGCCAAGACTCCTGCTGAGCATGAAGCGATCGCCGCATTCTTTGACGAGAAGGCCGCGAAAGCCCAACAAGAGGCGAAAAACCATAGAGCTTGGGGACAAATCTACGGAAAACCAGCAATGATGAGTCATTGTAGTTATCTCGCCAAGGCTAATCAGGACGAGGCTGACCAGTACAAGGCGCTCGCCGCTGGGCATCGCGAGATGGCCAAGAAAGCTGCCGAGCAGTAAACCGTTGATGGCAGGGCGGACGCGTGTCGCCCTGACCGTTATGCCAACTCGGTCAGACCGAGAAGCTCTATCGGTCGCCGTCGCAGATGGCGCGGGGGCTTGTCTCGAATCACCGAAGTTTTGGAACCGGCGGTAAGTCTATTCCAGATGGCCGTGAGAGCTGGCCTGAGCATCGTCGTCGGCCGCTCCTCAAGACTGCACGACACACGGATCGGAGGACCAGACGTTCTGCGAATGGTCATGGACTTATCGGGTTTCCTCCGGCTCGGGTCGGCCTCTTTGGATCACCGCCGGATGCAGCACCTTTCGCTAGCATCGTGAGCTTCGGCCCCCAACCCATAGGCCCCCTTCGCCAGATCGCGATGCTGCGCTGCGAGCTCGGTCGCCGATCTTCTTAGAATATTGCGCTATGTCGCCGGAAAGCATCGCCAGCCTCCAGTCTGGATGGGGGTCGTTGTAAATTTCCCGGGAATTATATACTTGACAAACCTCGCCGTTTCGCCTATAAACAGCTTATGGCGAAGGCGGATGACAACCTGAACTTGATGGACCTGATTGAGCGATTTCCGACCCCGGAGACCGCTCGAAAATATTTGGAGGGTATTCGTTGGCCCGAAGGTCCGCTGTGCCCTCATTGCGGCGAGAAGGACAACGCGACGGAGTTACGCGGCAAGGCCCATCGCCCGGGAGTCTATAAGTGCCGAGCGTGCACCGACCAATTCACCGTTACGCTCGGCACTATCTTTGAGGACAGCAAAATTCCTCTGCACAAATGGGTGATCGCATTCCATCTGCTATGCGCCTCGAAAAAAGGGCTAACCAGCCATCAGCTTCATCGTATGCTTGGGATAACCTACAAGTCCGCCTGGTTCATGAGTCAGAGAATTCGTTACGCCATGCAGCAGGGCAGTTTTGAAAAGCTGAATGGCGTTGTCGAGGTTGACGAAACGTATGTTGGCGGCAAGGCAAAGAATGCGCACAGGGGAAAGCCGATCCCAAAAAAGGCGGCGGTGATGGTGCTAGTTGAGCGCGACGGTTCCGCGCGTGCAAAGCGCATCGCCAACGTCACCGCCAAAACCATCGACGATGTGCTGAAAAAACACGTTCACGCAGGTGCCCGCATCATGACCGATTCCGCGCTAGTGTATGATGGGGCCGACAAAAACTTCGCCAGCCATTGTATCGTCAACCACTCTGCTGGTGAGTACGTGCGCGGCGAAGCGCACACCCAAACTGCCGAAAGTTTTAATGCGCTTGTCAAGCGCGGCGTGATCGGCGTTTATCACCACCTTTCCGAGCAACACCTAGATCGTTATCTTGATGAGTTTAGTTTCCGCTGGAACCATCGCAAAGTCAGCGACGGCCAACGTATGGTCGCCGCCCTTCGCCAGACAGAAGGTAAACGGCTGATGTATCGGGCCTTCAATTCAGCGGCAGATTCGTCGAGCGATGCTTAATCTCTCCACCCTTGAAAGTAGCGCAGCCGATAGCAAGCTGCGGCGTAAGCTGCTCAACGTTGCGCTTACCTCAGCCGAGTTTCGGCAGGCGTTGGCCGAGGCGGCGGAAGAAATCAGAAAGGCGGCAAAGCCGGAAGCCACCGAAGCGACGATCGAAGGTCACTTTGAACGCATCGTTTATGCGCTATTGCGTGATATAGGTCTCAAGTTCCATCCCCAAAAGGAAATCGGCCTTGAGTTACGCCGCCATCTGACGCGTGGTCGTACAGATAGTCGCCTTGGTGCGCTTGTCATCGAATATAAACGGCCCTCTCTACTTAAGACGGCGAAAGAGATCAATAAGGCGCTCGAACAGTTAAGTGAATATGTGCTTGCCCTCAGTAAAGCCTCCGAAGGGCCGATCGTTGGCTTGCTTACCAATGGCTTGGTGATGATCGAGGTTCGAGCTGCCAATGATGATAGCAGCGTTACTCGTTCCGCCATTGAACCGCTAGACGGCAACGTCTTGCTCCGGTTGACGCAGCTCTTCATCTCATTGGCGCTTACAGCCTTGACCTCAGCGAATCTCATTCGGGATTTCTGCGACTCGGAACAGGGGGGCGTTCTGCTCCACACGGCCCGCCTCCTTAACACAATATTGATCAACACGTCCGCGACGAAGACAGAGATGCTGCGCCGGGAATGGGAGGAGATGTTTCGGCTTGCGCACGAAGATCAATCGCAACAGAAGCGCATTGAGGAGCGCCGTGCTGCGCTCGCTCGGCTTTTTGGGTGTGAGGCAGATGACGCAGGCTCAGAATACAGAATGCTCTTCGCGTTGCACACTGCTTACGCGATCATTCTCAAGTTTTTAGCCTATCGTGCTGTGTCCGACGTATATTTCGGGAAGGTTCCGCAAGCGTTTATGCCTCTCACTTCCACTTCGTCTTCCGCGCTCCGCTCGTTCTGCGAAAGTCTGGAGGATGGAGAAATATTTCGCGACTTGGGAATCATTAATCTGCTCGAAGGCGATTTCTTTTCGTGGTACTGCGACAAGCAGCAATGGACATCGGCCCTTGCCGAGTCGATCCGTGAAATATTTACGATCCTCGCACGCTATGAGGAGGCCGCGAATATATTTCGTTCTGAGGATGTGCATGACCTGTTTCGCGACCTTTACCAAGCGGCGGTTCCGCGCGTCGTCAGAAGCAGCTTCGGCGAGTTTTATACGCCATACTGGCTTGCCGAATATGTGCTAAGTTCTTCGTCTGCACAAAATAGCTGGCGAGCACTTGATCCATGTTGCGGATCGGGCACATTCATTGTCGCGGCGATCGCTAAACTTCGACGAGAAAACCCAAATGCCGCCAAGCCGCAGTTGTTGCAAGAGATACTAACTCGCGTTGCGGCCATCGACCTAAATCCGCTTAGCGTTCTTACGAGCCGCATTCAATATTTCATACATATCAGCGACCTCGTTCATGAAGCACAAGAGTTTGTCATTCCAGTCTACCTCGGCGATGCGGCTGCTATTCCCGACAGGATTCTTATCGGTGGGGTAGAATGCCTACAATATCAGCTTAAGACATTGAAG
>Ga0307373_10000115_pt1 | contig 136498 bp, 117 predicted proteins | sample OX2MG_FD_202534 | JGI IMG/M metagenome (GOLD analysis project Ga0307373, IMG submission 202534) | Soil microbial communities from Risofladan, Vaasa, Finland - OX-2 | ecosystem: Environmental > Terrestrial > Soil > Coastal area > Acid sulfate soil | place: Finland: Risofladan, Vaasa... | reverse complement strand
AACAAGATCAGGTAGGGCACGACGAAGGCCCATTCTTCGTCGCTGACATCAGTTGGATAAGGTGTTCTAGTTTTCATCCTTCATTGTATCACATTTTGAAGTCGAGTCCCTAACAGGCTCTAGAAAGCGCCACGCGGTTGCGTCCAATTCAAGGGTGCCAGTACGGCCCAGCACACGTAGCGCGGCGTTTTCGATGACTTTTTCGGAGACTTTCGATGCCTGTTGTTGCGCACCAAGCAGGATAATACCCTGGGAGCGCATTTCCGCCGCAACGTTCTCTATGAGTTTGGTAATGGCATCGCTGGCACCACGAGGCGCGAAGCGGTTGAGTTCGTCCAACGTGACGAGATAGACCAGCCCCGGTTGTACACTGGTTCCTGTGCGGGCATCTACCAGTTGACGAAAGATGGTTGCTACGACAAAGCGTTGTATCTCCGGTTTGCCTGCCAGTGTTGACAGGTCTACGACAAGCGGATCGCTTGTATCGGCCCGTGTTACAACGAGTGGATTTCCTTGCTGATCGTCAATGCGCAACACGCCTTTGCACTCGTAGACGAGTTTCAAGAGACGGCGATAGAGCTTTTTCCAGGTAGAGGAATGATGATTGCGCCATTTCGTGCCTTCTTCGCCCTGGCCCTGCCTGTCTACCCAGTCTAATAGCAGACGGAATGTTCTGGGTACAGTATCACCTTGACGTAAGGAGCGTGTGATGGTGCCGTCATCTGCTGTTCTTTCGGTAGTAAGCCAGGTCTCTACATCCAGTACCAACGCTCCGAAGTTCGCATCATTGGCATCAACCTCCGCGAACAGGTAGGAGAACAGGCCATTCGCAATGATATTGCTCAAACTCCAGCTATATGGTGTGACTTCTCCTGGCCGTCCGGTTGGAACAGGAACATCGCCACCAGGCATTTGTGGCGCGTAAAATGTGACGTTTTCAAATGGTTGGGGCTTCTCTATTCCCAGAGCCTCCCAATCAGCAAAATGCTCCTCAATACGATAGCGATTGCTGCCGCGGTCAATGTGAAACAGGTCGAGCCCCTTGACGTTGAGAATGATAGGCACGATCCGCGTGCGATCGCCAGCGGAAGGCCGGGCTTTCTGTTCCAGCTTTGCTTTACGAAGCAGCAGCCAGTTGACGAACAGGAGAAAGCTAGATTTGGTTCCACGTCCGGCAGAACCGTTGACATTCATATGCCCGCCATTGGCTCCGAGCAAGTAATCCAGATCAATGATGCCTGGTCCCGCAATTTGTGTCGCGCCGTTTTTGATCAACCCTATCTCCAGGCCATTTTCGATATCTTCCGCGCCGTATGCCGTGCGAGCCTCTGCCGCAGAGGCGAGGTAGACGGGGCTGCGCTCCTGGGGTGGTGCGAGAACTGGAGAGCGCAGAATGCTGGCGGAGGCGTAAGTAAAGCCATCGTTATCGAAAGGAGGCCGATAATTGATATCGCCATCAGCCTCGTCTATCTCGTTGCTCATAGAACGTTTGCGGCTTTGACGATAGACCTCATTTACAATAGCGTGATAGGCGTACTGTGCGCCTGCAATAGTACTCTGGCAGGTGACAATCTGCGTCTTCTCGACCAGCCCGTCGGGCGGAATCCAGAAGTAGAAGCCGGTACTGGTCGCCTCCTTTTGTGGAGGAGCGCCTATGCGACCAATGCAAGGCGTGCTATTGCCGTTCAGTGAGGGATTATTTCCATTGCCGCTAGTATCATCAGATGCATCCAAACTATCCAAAAAAGGATCATCCTGGTAGGAATTGCTCATATTTCTCTCCTGCTTTCTTATAACTGCGTGATGTTGTAAAAACGGTGTACGAAAGTATCGCTGCCCATCATCGTTGCGCCTAAAATTTCCTCCGCACGTTGAATAGGGTAAAGTGAAACTGAGGCACGCTCATAGCTTTTATCCTTGCAGCGATACTCACAGACCATGCGGGACAGGCGATTGATGTAGGACCAATCGCGTTGCAATTGCTGGCTGAAGAATTTTTCCGGTATCTCTAATCTGACGATACCCCAGTCGGGTAAATTGCCAGGCGTGCCATCCAGGCGCAGGTACCAGGAAACAACTTTGATGTTTTTCTGCTCAAGCAGGAACGCGGGCGTGCGCTGACCAAATTGCAAATCATAGTAGATGCGCCAGCCTTCATCATGCAGATAGCTACGATAATGACCCTTAATCATACCTACTACGGGGGTTCTCGTTTCATCGAATCCGCCTTTTCGCGGGTCCAATCGTCCATCTACCAGTACAGGTGTTTGTCCAGCATGAACCAGAGCCTGTTTTTCCAGGCGCATCATCTCATCCAACGAGCGGTTTTGCGTGGCTCTCCGCATTTCCTGAAAATCGTAGGTCAGGCGTCCCTTTGGTTTTTGACACGGTAACAGGCGAAATCCCTTCTCTTGCAATGCAGCAGCGAAACTTTCAACCTCGTCCCAGGGAAACGGATCAACGATCATGGCGACAACCTGTTCAACAATGTACCACTCGCGTTGCAAACGGCGATCATTGTTGCACATCATCACTGCGCCAATTTCGGAGAGGCGTACCGGTATCGGGAAACCCTCCGCCGTCTGGAGCCAGGCAACGGTTCGCCCAACGTCTTTCCCATCTATAAAGAGCGTTGGACAGTGGGCCCAGTTTGCCGGTATGCCTGCATTCCTTGTGTCAATGGGTTCCCATTGTCCCATTGCTTTCTCATAGCCCATTTCGGTACGCTCCTGCTCCTCCATCTCCCCTCCCTCTGTTGTATCGTTATTCAGCAACAACGGGCGTAATGCATCGTCTCGCATCCTGTGTGCGCCGTTGGTACGCAAAAATTCAAGTCCCATACAACGTTTTACTCCTCGTTTCTACTAATTCCACTGTGCCGTTGTCAATGGAAGCAAGTGCAGTTCGCGTAATCGCCAACGCATTGCAGCGCGACTGACCATCATCTCCGTCGCAAGCCGCCAGATTAAATCGTCGCCGCGACAGTCAGGTGCGTAGCGTGCGAGCAAATACTGCACATTTTCAACCGGCATTAATAGCTCGGCGGCAAACTGGTTCGCCTCATTTTCCATCTGCTCATAAGGAGGAAGTTGAATGCTCAGGTCGGTCTGCACTCCTCGCCCCACAGGCAACTCGTCAGTATCATCCTCGGAAAGGAAAGGCGCCAGCGACTCTGTAATCTCAATCTGTTCGTACTGATCTTTGCGCGTTATGCCGGCAATGAGTGGGTAAAAATGCAGCACATAATGGCCCAATTCATGAGCGACAGAGAACCGACGACGCACAAAGAGATCATCGCGCTCAACAAAAATGTGTCCAGACGTTGCGTTAACGTAGATGTACCCCGCCAGCCTTTCCCGGTTTGCGTTCTGAACTGGTTCAAGGATGGCCCCGTGCCGCAGGAGGAAGCTGGAGGCCGCTTCACTGGTTAACCCGGCTATTTCCGCACACGTCAGGTTATAGCCACCCAGTAGTTCATTGAGCAAAACCACGCGCTGCTCTTTTGTGGGTTGCTTCATGCCAGCATTGTGATAGAGTTCAACGATTGCACGAGTGATGATAGGTGCCATATGTTATTGCCCCTCCTCTTCTGCAGGTTTCTGCTGCTCTTCTGGCGTTGGTTCCGTTTGCTGCTTTTCCTGTACAAGCGATTGTTCACGCTGCCGCCTGGTTGCTGCCAGTTGCGCCATACCTTGCTGTCTGCCCGACCTGAGAAAGAGCGAGGTTTCGCTAAATAGCTTTTGTAGCTGCTTACTGGCTTGCACGCCAAGCTGAGTAAAGAGGTCACGCACACTGCGTATACCAAGATTTTCTGGCAACATTGTGTTCGATTGGTGTAATCGTTGCATGACGCTGTTGAGTTCTTGTTTCACCGAACCGCGAACGGCCTCGTCGGCTTGCATCCGCGCTGCGACATCACCAATTGTCAGTGGAGGCATATCCTCGATAGTCACTGGCATTTCCCAGCCAGAGGGAAGATGGTGACGCAAAAGTTGTTGTACCTGTTCGACATCATGCTCTCGCTGTTCGACTTCCTCCTCAGCAGCATAGGCCGCGTGAACCTCCCAGATGAGATTCTCCAGTTCCGGGTCCTGTTCGGCTTGCGCAAGCACTTGAGACATGGTGTCGAAATCATCACGCTCGAAAGCATCCATGTAGCGGTGTAGTGCCTTTTCGCGTGCAAGACGTTGCTCTCGTGTGGGCTGCTTACTCATTCCTCTCACCTCCCTGTTTCTCTAAGGCTACGCGCAGTCGTTTCTTTGCTCTGCACAGCCGTACCTGCGCCGTAGTGTATGAACATCCCAGATATTGAGCAAGTGCTTCGCCATCTAGCCCCTCGATGATTGACAAACGCAGGATATCCCGGTCGCTTGCCGAAACCAAAGAAAACGGGTATTCCAATCGTTCCTGGGCCTCAACGTGCTGTTCCAGTCCTTCACTGATAAGATTGTCGGTGAGATTGAATGAATGCTCTGCGAAATCTCCTTTTTCTTGTTGGTCGCGTTGCAAGGAGCTAAGCGAAATTTCCTGTGTGCGTTTTGCCTGTTCAGTTTTCCTGTGTTTAATGATATTGGTGGCGATGCCGAGCAGCCATGCTCTCGGCGAGCGTGTGGCATCGAAGCGATGAGCTGACTTCACCGCCTCAAGGTAGACCTCGCCCAGTACATCCAGTGCAGCCTCCTGTACCTCCTCGTTCGTTGAAGCCAGTCCTGCTTTACGCACATAGCTTCGTAGGATGCCAATGATGTCCTTTGCTTCGCGTTCGATAAATTGCGACAACAACAGAGCGGCATTCGAAGGTTTTGTCTGTGTGACTGTCCCTGGTTGTTCCTGATGTCCCGGTCGCGTCGGGTTGATCTCCTCCATGTACACCTTCCTTACCATAGTAGCGACAGGTTTTTTGTCCCTCTACCAGATATTGATTTTTCAGCGCCAAAATATTACACTGGAACAAAAATTCGTGCCATTGTTTCTTTCCTATCGATTCACAATGATACAGATATGATGACTGGCGCTACGAGAGAACACAGTAAATGCGCTAGAACGTAATTACTATATATGTAGACATGATATTTCGAAATGATCTTCTCTAGAAGAAGTATATGGTAAAACCTCTGCTGCGTCAACTTATATGTATTGCAACGGACATAGAGTGAGTAAACGGAGAAATGCAGCATGCAATGCAGCGTCATCCTCCTATTTTTGGGGCGTCTGCTCAGCAAAAGCCATAGTGGCGATGTAGATGCCAGCCTTATCCCCAGGGCAATCGCATCTAAATGTTGAGGGGGTGGTAAAATAAGAGCAAAAAAGTAGGAGAGGGTGAGATGGAAGAAGGAACCTTACGAGACCTGGAAACAACCTTTAGCCAGGTGGAAGATCCGCGAGTGGAGCGAACCAAACTGCATCGCTTACGCGATATTATCATCATTGCGATTTGTGGAGTCATCTGTGGCGCGGAAGGATGGGTAGACATTGAAGAATTTGGCAAAGCGAAGGAAGCCTGGTTGACGGAACTCTTGCAGTTACCCAATGGGATACCTTCCCATGATACCTTTGGTCGGGTCTTTGCCCAACTGGATCCCGGGCAGTTTGAAACGAGTTTTGTGCAATGGGTGCAGGGGATCAGCACGACGGTGCAAGGGGTGATTGCCATTGATGGCAAGACGCTGCGTCGCTCCCATGAGAAGGCCGCAGGCAAGAAAGCGCTCCATCTGGTCAGTGCGTGGGCCGTGGAAAATCGGTTGGTGTTGGCACAACTGGCGACGGCAGAGAAATCGAACGAGATTACCGCGATTCCAGTCCTCTTACGCCAGTTAGCCCTGACCGGGTGTATTGTGACCATTGATGCGATGGGGACCCAGACGAAAATCGCCGCGCAAATTATTGAGCAAGAGGGCGACTATGCCCTGGCGCTCAAAGAGAACCAGGAGAGCCTGTACGACGAAGTGCAAGCGACCTTTGCACTGGCGGAGAAAGATGGCTATGCGGGTCTGCATTGCGAGACGCTGCGCAGCGTGGAGAAAGGTCATGGTCGCCTCGAGATCCGCGAGTACTGGACCATCAGCGCTCCCGAGCTTCTGGCGTATCTGGACCCACAGCAGAAGTGGAAAGGCTTGCGCGGCATCGGCATGGTCCGAGCCAAACGGCACCTGGCGCATGAGGACACCGATCACACGCGCTACTTCCTGCTCAGTTTTCCAGAAGTGAAAACGTTTGCTTACGCAGTTCGCAGTCATTGGGGCATTGAAAATCGTCTACATTGGATGCTGGATGTCGCTTTTCGGGAGGACGAATGCCGTGTGAGACAGGGACATGCGGACGAAAATCTGGCAGTGTTGCGCCACATCAGTCTGAATCTCTTACGTCAGGAAGCCTCCTCTCATGTTGGTATCCATGCCAGACGTCTCAAAGCCGGATGGGACAACCACTATCTCTTACGTGTTCTCGATGGGGTAAATTAGATGCGATTGCCCTGGCCTTATCCCCTATTTAAAAGGTAATTTTCATCAAGCAAGGACCTCCTGTCATGGTTGGTCGAGACGATAGGTTGCTTGACGGTTCGGCCCACTCAGGACAGATTTACCAACCTGAGCGAGAGAAGTGTTCAGGGAAGCATCGAGGTCGGCATTGAGCTGATAGTCACAGCAGCGACAGTGAAAGATTGGGGCCAGTTTAGATGGATTGCGAGCGACGATTGTTCCGGGCCTGATGCCACACTGCAAGCAGGTTTGGGAAGTATGATGCGGGTCAACTTTGACCACGCGGATACCCGGGGCCTTTGCGCATCTGAACATGCTCACTGATATGCGAAAGGTTTTCAAGGACAATAGTACTGCCGGGGAAGCGTGCTGTATCAGCCATTGAGCAAGCACATAGCCACGGTCTCTGTGTTGCCGAAACTGTTGCTTCGACAAGCGTTTCACGTGACGCTTTGCCGATACATTCCTTGCGCAAATCCTGAGCGTAGCTAGATGCGTTAATATGGTTGGTGTTGCGCTTTTCAAGGATTTGCTGCCTTTGGCTTGCAGGTTTCTTTTGAGGCGGAGGATGCGCCGTTCCTGCTCCTTCCACCGCTTCTTCCCCAGGAATTGTTGGCTGGAAGTTACTGCCGGGTGGGTGAGTACGAGGTTTACTCCGATGACATCCTGAGTAGGGCACCATCTGGCTCAGGAATAGGCATGATGATATGAAAGGTGAAATGCCCGTTGCGATAACATAGTACGGCACTACAGACGTTCTGTCCTGCGTACTAAAGCAGATGAGGTGGAACCATGAAAAACAGTATCAGGGTGCTTCCTGGTCACTCTCATCTTCCGGGGAAACTGCTTCTAACTCTATGTTTATATAGGCGTCTCTGAGAGGGAATTGGATACCGAGGCTCGACAATGTCACCGATTCATGTGCTGTATAGATATCGTACATCCACCTCCCGTTCTCTTTGCGGTAGATCTCCATTTTTAACGATCTGGTATTGACAAGAATGTATTCTTCCATCGTTGGAAGTGCGAGATAATTTTGCAGTTTCCACGTTCGATCTGAGATTTCGGTGCTTGGAGAGAGGACTTCAAAAATCACCCGTGGAGACTGGAGAAGATCACCTGTCCCTCGGTCGCGTGGATCGCAGGACACAGTAATATCGGGATGAAAGTAGCGTTTGTGAGAAATTCGCACTTTGATATCGGAATTGTACACACGGCACGGCTTGCCGCGAAGGAGGCCCCAGAGAATACTGTAAATGTTGCCGCTAATCGTGCTGTGGTCAAACGTTCCCCCGGCCATCATGTACACCTGACCATCAATGTACTCATAGCGGTTCTCGGTGTCGCTTTCTTCCAGGTGAAAATATTCCTCAACGGTCATCAATTGCGGATGTTCTAAGGCCATGTGTTATTCTCCTCTAGAGGGGAGTGCTTTACAAATCCTTCCAAGCGTTGATTGTATTATATCACAGTGAGTGCGCTGGCTACATACGATATCGGTTTGCAAGCGCAGGATGTGCCGGTTCTATGGGTTATCCGTTCGGGGGAAAAGACACTTCGAGGACGGCGTACCCTTCCTTTTCTGTAACAGATGACCTGGACATGCTTGAAACCGCGCTGGAAGACGCAGACCTGGCGAACCGGTATTGCTTGCATCTGGTCACAGGCGAAGTGGCCTTCTTTTCAGAGCATCCTGTCCGAGGAGGATGAACGCCTGTCGGAAGAGATCGATGGTAGCAACGACTCCGTTGCCACTGAGCGCATCCCCTACCAGCGGATGGTCGATTTCGTGGACAAAATGGTCGCTCCAGCCGACGAACAATTATTCCTAGCATTACATGGTAAAGGTGCGTTTCACCACTATAAAGAGATGTTACACCGCATCGACGCTCAATAGCTGCAAGTATGGTATCGGTGGAGAAACAGACGGCTCAAAGCTGCTCTCGATGAGCGGGTCAAGAGCGTTCTCTCGCCGCACCGCCTCATGAGAAAATCAATACACCAGAAGCAACGGTGAACCTATCCGGAGGCAAGTCAAGTGCATCCCAGACTGTCCACGAACTCCCCGGTCACAACACCGTTGGGATGACCATGGCTGTGGACTCCTCTGTTCTGCCAGATATACAGGTGACGCGATACACGGTCTGGGAACCGATCTACAATAGGACATGCAGGATGCGCGAGCAGAGCTGGTTCCTGTCAGACAGCAGATCACCCTCCAGACAAAAGCGCCTCAGCTGGCTCTACAGGCCTGTAGAGCCAGCTGAGGCGCCGAATTATGCCGAAGGGGGGACTCGAACCCCCATGCCCTTTCGAGCACAACGCCCTGAACGTTGCGTGTCTACCAGTTTCACCACTTCGGCTGATGTGGTTGCTTCGTCCTACCTGTCGGGGGACTGGCACTATATTACTGTATCTGTTGCGACTTGTCAAGAGGATTCTTGCGGTAATTTTAGAGTTTTGCTGGTTTTCTTTTTTCTCTTTGTGGTTTGCCTTCGTTAATTCTTGTTTGCCCTGGTATCCTCGTGCGGCTGGCTCTATTATCCTAACAGCAAGGTTTTGTGTATGGTATAATGCGTTTGCATATCCTGAATTATGTAACATATCTGGGGCCACTTGCTGTCCCATTTGAGGGATTGCAAGGGGAACTGATGAGATGATTCATCTGGATGTTTGTTGAGGAGCCTGTTATGGTACATCAGAGAGCGCAATCTCCTATGCGGGCCGCGATTGATATTGGCAGCAATACCATCCATGTGGTGGTGGCTCGCTGTATGCCCAATGACCTGGATATCGTGGCGGATGAAGTCGAGATGGTGCGCATCGGCGAGAGCGTGAATGCAACGGGGGCGATTTCTACGGAGAAACGCGATGCCGCCCTGGCTGTTCTGCGTGATTATCAGGCTCTGGCACAGCAGCATGGGGCAGAAGAAGTGCTGGTGGTGGCGACGGAAGCCATTCGCAAGGCGAAAAATAGCGCTGAATTTGTAGCGTATGTGCGAAAAAAGACTGGCCTCGTCGTTCATCTGGTGAGTGGCAATGCCGAGGCGACATTGACGTTTTACGGCGCAACGTATGAAGAGGCGAAACAGCCGAATACTCCGGCGGAACTTGGGGTCATGGACCTCGGCGGAGGTAGCACGGAGTTTGTGACGGCGAAAAATATGCACATCTCGTGGCGCGTCTCGATACCTGTCGGGTCGGGCTGGCTGCATGACCGTTATATGACGTCCAATCCTCCAACGGAAGATGAATTGACGGTGGCTCAGACATTTCTGCAAACGTATTTGCAAGGAATGCTCATGAAACACTTACCACCGAAGCTAATTGTGACCGGCGGCAGCGCGAATTCGCTCTTCTACCTGGCACAGCAGGCATACCGGCTCAATGGGAGAATTCCGCATTTGACGTTCGATGACTTGATGCATTGCGAAGGATTGCTCACCGCTCTTCCGGCGGAAGAAATTGCCCAACGCTATGGGCAACCGGTCAGTAGGGCGCGTATTCTGCCGGCGGGCGCGTTGATTATACGAGAAGTGATGGCACGCCTGGGATTACGCGAAATTGCCGTCAGCCCGCATGGTATTCGTGAGGGTGCGTTGTTGGCGCGTACTCGTTTTGGTGAGCAGTGGTTGAAGAGGGTTGAAGGCGAGATGCAGCATGGAGGTTCGAATGTTCGGTTCGAGGGCGGGAGTGCTGCGCTCGATGAAACGTTTGCGCATTCGGGCAAACGTCTCTTACGCGAGCGAGCAAAAAAGTTGTTTGAATGGCGAGACGATATTCTCAAGAATGAGGATATTGAGGCGGTACATAAGATGCGCGTTGCGTCGCGTCGTTTGCGGGCAACACTTGACGCCTACGAGCCATGTTGCGACCCCAAACAGTTCAGGAAAGTGTATCGCACGGTGCAACAGAGCGCGGATATGTTGGGCCGCGCCCGCGATACAGATGTCATGTTGCAGGGATTGCAACAGAGGCTTGTCAAGGCAACAAGCGAGGAGCAGGCGGGCGTGGCATGGTTGGTTGAGCGCTTAAAGGTATATCGCCAACAAACCCAGGACGAATTGAGCGCACTTTTGCAGAGTCTGGACGAAGACGCTTTACAACGGGATATTCTGGCTTGCATTAAGGAAGGGGCAGGACACGATGGCAAAAGCTAGACCCATTACGGGACTGGATACGCATGCTCCGACTGGAAAAAATGCGCGAATTATCGCGAAAGTACGGCTGGAAGAGTTATATAGCTGGGAACAGTATGTGGATAATCCTTACTATGTGCGCGAATTGCATAATTTGCGTATTGCGACAAAACGGTTACGTTACACGTTAGAAGTTTTCGAAGAGGTTTTATCTGAGGCATGTGGACCGATTATCAAAGAGTTGGAGCAGATACAGGAGGAATTGGGGAACCTGCACGACAGCGATGTGATGATTGCGCTCCTGCGCCTGTGCCTGGGGAGCCAGGATAGTGGAGCAATCTATGAGCAAGCTCTTGCGCATGCGAATGGTACGAAAAAGAAGGCAAAAGGAGCAAAATTGCTGTTGCCGCCAGAACTGGTGCGTGACCTTGTTGATCTTGCAGCTGTACCGCACGTGGAGGAGCGTTACGGGTTGGAGCAACTATTGTACCAGCAGCAGCAGCGCCGCGAAGATTTGTATACGGTATTTCGCCAGCACTGGTACCAGTTGCAGGCGCGAGATTTTCGACGTGAGATAGTGGCAGCATTGGAGGCATAGCAGATGGCAATACCGTTTCCGGTTGAAGAATTGGAGTGGTGGCAACTTTCTGAGCCAACCACTGAAGAACTCCGTTTGAGCGGAGGATTACTGGTTGAGGATTGGCCGCATGCTCGCCAGGTGACACGTCTGTCTCTGCAATTGTTTGACGAGACGCAGGATTTGCATCACCTCGATGAACGGGCACGCTTGCTGTTAGAAAGCGGTGCTTTTTTGCACAATGCCGGAATGATGATTGAGTCGCGTCGCCACCATAAGCATTCGTTCAGGTTAATTAAAGGAACAACGTTGCCGGGTTTTACCGACGAAGAGCGTCATGAAATTGCCTGTATTGCACGTTATCATCGTCGCGCTTTGCCAAGTACTTCGCACGAAGAGTTTGCAACCTTGTCGCGGACGTCCCGGAAACGTGTTTCTGCTCTTGCAGCTATATTGCGTGTCGCTGATGCTCTTGATTACAGTCATGATGGCCGGGTATTAGGGCTGGCAACCGAACCAGAACTCTGTACGAAATCCGTCTGGGTGATAGGTATCTGGCTCCGCCCACTCGCCGATTTTGATGTTGAACTGGAGCAGGCAGATGAAAAAGCCGACCTCTTCGAGAAAGTGTTCAGGCACAAGCTGAATTTTCTTCTCCACCAGTAAATGCTAATGTATGATGTCCACAATCCCCGAAGGGACGGGCTAATGAAGATTAGGCATGGTTCAAATGATCTTGACAGGTGCGCAGCAACAGCAAGGTCCAACCGTGTCATGTTGAGTGCAGCGAAGCATCTGTTGAGATTACCCTCACCGATGAGGCGTATGAAGCAATGGTCCCACCGTGTCATGCTGAGTGCAGCGAAGCATCTCTCTCGCCGGGCAGGCAGATGCTTCGCTGCACTCAGCATGACACGGTGGGACTCTTCACCTGTCAAGTCACTTTGCCCTTTTTTGAACCATGCCTTAACAAAATAATGCACCAATCGGCCCCTGCGGTTGGTACATCAATTTGTTAATCAGCATAAACCGTGCTTGCGAGGTAGTGGTTGGTGTTAGTAAAGGTGATTTTCTGACAGGCACAGACAAAGCATTGCTAAGGTAAGACCGAATAACATGCCTGCCTCAGCTTTTTACCGCGAGATTATTCAGTTATCTCATGTAGCACTATTGCTGCTCCGCAAGCGGATGACGGGTGAATCCATAGCGTCGGACGGGCGACTTCTTTGTAGGAATAGACGACGCCATGTGCGTCGAGGTAGCGGCGTGATTGCGCCATGTCTTCGACCCCGAGCGTGATGCGGCAGAGACTTTCACCGAAGGTCTGGAGATAGCGAGCGAGCGCTCCTGCCTCCGGCAAAAGTTCAGTATCCAGTCGGGTATCATCTGTATCGGTGGCTAGCGGTAAGGGCTCGGCGAGTTCGAAGCTTTGCTGGCTGGCTGGAATGAGGAAGGCGGTAAGCATGGCTTCCCAATCGTCTACGTCGCCGGTGAAAGCTTCGGATGGTTGTAAGCCATAAATGCCTTGAAAGCGTGGCGTGGCTTCCGCCAGATTGTTCACGGCGATAGTGGTGCTGAGTACCTTACTTGCTCCAAGTGGATGCGTTGGTGGTTGCGTCCATCCGGCGAGGCGGAAACGACGTTCTGCTCCTGTACTGTCGTGCTGGATGAGAAATGGGTAGTGTTGTGCCAGGTCGGGTTGTTGAATATCAGTACGTGACCACGCACGGAAGCGGCCAGCGGAGGCATTCAGTTGTCCAGGATTGGGGCCGATAATAGCGACTCCGCGCCGGCGCATAGCTGCACTATCGGTCTCGATATCGTTAGAAGTGAGGACGAAATTGAGATAACCATCGCCTTTTGCCAGTCTATCAAGCATACTTTGCTGTGCTTCGGCTGGTTCACGCACGGTAATCAGTTCAAGATAGGTATTTCCTATTACGATGATACGGTTCGCAGTACCTCCTGTCGGATGAATTCCTTTACCGCTTGCCAGCAATCCCAAGTTTTCAGCGAAAACTTCAGTCGCCTGCTCTAAATTATTAACGCCAATAATGATGTGGTCTAATGCTATAAGCATTGTTCACCCCGCAATAGTTATTTTGTTTTTATGAACAGTGTGGTATATGTTAGTATAGCATAGAATGAGACAAGAAAAACGGCACATTCGGTATCTAGCGCAACTAGATGCCGAATGTGCCGTTTTTCTTGTCTCATTCTATGCTAAAAAAGCTATCAACCGCGTGAGCGGGCGAGTTCGCGTACATCGCGTCCGTCGGGAGTACGGTCGCGGTTGCGATTCAGGCGATTGAGACCAAGCTCACCTTTATCCCAGATGACCAGCAGCATACTGGCGTTGAAGATGGACGAGTAGGTACCACTGAAGATACCGACCAGCAAGGCACCGGTGAAGGTACGAATGCTATCACCACCAAAGAGTGTCAGTGCGCTCAGCGTAAAGAGGACGGTGAGAGATGTGTTGAGCGAACGTGCCATCGTTTGCACAAGGCTGGCATTTACGATCTGCTCAAACGATTCTGATGTGCGGCGCTGCGAGTTTTCACGGATGCGGTCGAATACTACGATAGTGTCATGTACCGAGAAACCGCAGATGGTGAGCAACGCTGTGATGAACAGTGTGTTTACCTGAACATGGAACAGCCAGCCCAGAATGGAGAAGACGCCGAGTACCACCAGCACGTCGTGCAGCAAGGCAATAATGGCACAGACGCCGTAGCGCCAGGGCCGCGCCACCTTACGGAACGCTAACCAGATGTAGAGCAGGATAAAGAACGATGCCGCCAGCACTGCGAGAAATGCTTTGTTTGTTGTATCCGCGGCAACCGAAGCTGTCACAGTTGAGTTTTGTGTTATATAAGTATAAGTGTCTTGCGAATTCAGGAAAGCTGACCGAATGGCAATGATATTATTCGGTGTCAGCGTTGTACTGGTTTGCAAGCTGATCGTGTTAGTGGTTTGCCCCTGCTGGATATCAGCGATAGAGACAGGGATAGTTGCCAGCGGGTTTGTCGTAGGTGTTGTGGTTGGCGTAGGGGAAGCAGTTGGCGTTCCTGCTGCGCTTTTCCCGGTTGCAGTAGCAGTTGCTTTAGGCGTCGCAGTAGCAGTTGGCGTTGGTGATGTGCTCACGACAGGACCGACGGTAGGTGTAGCACTGGCACCAGTAGAACCATTTTTGCTGGGGCTGGTTGTTTTCGGCAGGTTCTTAAGTATCTGTTGAATATCAGCAGTCGTAGGTACCACGCTTGCCGGGAAATTGGTGATAGTGATGACCGTCATCGTTTTCCCTCCGTAAGCTAGATTTTCAGGATCAACGGAGAGCGCCTTGCCATATTTATTTTGCAAGTCGGTGATAATGGCTTGCTGTACGTTGCTGTCAACCTGGGTGTTCAAGCGAACCCAGATGAACTGATCTGCTTTTAAAGCAGTGTTATTACCCGTCAGTATCGCTAAGTTTTGCAGGTTAAGCGGTTTAAGTGCTATACCCACGTTAGTTGTTGAGATTGGTATGTTCGGGCGCAACTCGACGGTTGCACCACCAGCGAAGTCAATGCCAACGTCGAGGTGGAAGATGATGAGTGATATCGTGCCAGGAACGATGACCACCAGCGATATCAGCAAGAATAGATAACGTCTTTTTACAAGATTGAACACGACATGCTCCTCTATACTGTGCCATTTCGCCGCGCCAGAGATGCAGTGGCTGTGGCGAGTGCGCTGGCAGGAAGTCCAAACAAGGCAGGATGGTTAATGACACCGGTCGGCACCAGCAGGTTCAGGAACGTGCGTGTGACGACGACAGCAGTAAACATACTGATCAAGACGCCCAGGAAAAGCGTTGTTGCGAAACCAGCGATCTCAGATGCACCGTAGTTACTGCCAAAGTAGAACAGCACGGCACAGGTGATGAGCGTGGAGACGTTTGAGTCGCGAATAGAGGGCCATGCACGCTTCCACCCGATGTCTATTGCCGAGGACAGAATTCTGCCTGATCGCAGTTCCTCCTTGACACGTTCAAAGATTAGCACGTTTGCATCTACCGCCATACCGATGGAGAGGATGAAACCCGCGATACCCGCCAGAGTCAATGTTGCGCCGATCAACTTGAAGACGGCGAGGGTGAACAGTGAATAGAGAATCAATGCGCAGTCTGCCAGCAACCCTGGTAGGCGATAGTACAGCAGCATAAACAGCATAACGATACCGAGACCAATGGCGGCAGCAATATAGCTCTTCTGGATAGAGTCCTGACCGAGTGTGGCACCAACCGTCTCAGAGCTTATAATTTGCAGTGACAGAGGCAAAGCACCGTACTGTAATACCGTGACAATCTGCTGTGCCGATTGTTGCGTGAACGAACCCGTAATGACGCCCTGACCATTAATCGCACTCTGAATATTGGCGGAAGAGACAACTTTGCGGTCAAGCGTAATGGTCAGTCCATAATTGACGTACTTGGCCGTAAATGTGCCAAATTTGCTAATGGCGTCACCCTTCATCTCAAAGTTGATTTGAATACGCCCGGTTTGTGGATCGGTACCAACACTGACCTGAGAAGGATCGAGGTCTTTACCGGTGAACGCTGGCTGGTTGCCGGGATTGTACTGTGTGTACTGCGATGGGACGAATGTAGTACCCTGAGCCAAAATGGCATTGGCGTTCGTCGAAGGGCCAGTATTCCAAAATTCGAGTACACCTGTCTGGAGCAGGGTTTGAATCTGACCAAGCTGGTTCCCACTGGTTAGGCCGGGGAGTTCGACATCAATGCTTTTGTTGCCATTGTTGTCGCTCAAAATACTAATGTTGGAATCGATAACCCCGAGGCTACCGCTGACACGCTGGGCAATCTGATTCTCGACGTTGCCAATCTGGCTGTTGATGGTATCCTGGCTGTATTTGTGAGGAATGGGTGCCAGCAGAACGCTGACGCCGCCTTGCAGGTCTAGCCCCTCGTGGATCGAGAATGGATTGCTGATACCGTGCCAGGATGTATTAGGCCAGAAGTCAACGAATCCGGCACCGAGTGCCAGTAAAACAATAAGTAGGAGGAGTGTGAGTGTTCCTCGACGCATAACTTTTATTTCCCCTCACTCTATCTAATCTTTGATAGAACGATAAACGCTACCTTGCAGATGATTCAGGACGCCAAATGCGCCTTCATTCTATGTATTCCCGTGCAGTATAGCATAGTTATTCCACGTTGCATATCCCTGAATTTTTACGGTTCTGCATCCTTGCGGGGGAAAGTGGTGGAGGTAGGGACAGCTTGAGCCCGCCAGTCGAAAGGACAAGGCCGCGTAATGAAGGGTACGTGGGTGTATTTAAGCTGTTCCTACCCCCACCAGGAGGGAAGGTGCTTCATTTTTAGCGAATGCTTGACAATGGGTATGCCATATGGTTTAATTGGCGTGGTAAATATAGCTTTTTGTTATAATTGTCTATTTTTCTCCTGAATGGGAAGATTCGCAGGAGAAAAGTACAACATTTTGGAGCTTCTAGCGTAGCACTAGAGGAGCGTATTGAACAGATGCGTGGGAACAACGTCGTTCCTTATATATTGGAGATTATCATAATCGTTTCGTACATAGCCATAAAGGGCATAGACACTACTCAGGGGATCATTCTTGCTTTGTGTGTCTGTTTTTCAGAATGAGAGAAGGAGCATATATACCATGGATGACGTACAGGCAGTAGCGAGTTCACAGACAAACCAGCCACCGCGTATGGGAGATGGCCGTATTGTGATGGATGTACGCGATATCACGAAAAGTCTTCCACTGGGCCGTGAGAAGATAGATATTTTGCGGGGAATAAGCTTCCAGATTAAGAGCGGTGATTTTGTTTCTATCGTCGGGCCGTCGGGTTCGGGCAAAAGCACGTTGCTAGGTATTATCGCGGGCCTGGATAATCCCTCGACCGGGCAAGTATTCATTGAGGGGGTAGATATTACGAAGATGACGGAAGGAAAGCTTGCCGAAATACGCAACAAAAAAATCGGCATGGTCTTCCAGGCGTATAATTTAATACCAACCTTGACGGCGCAGGAGAATGTTGAGGTGCCGCTCTATGTTGGTAAGCACAAAGGCGCACCTTCTGCTCGCGCCAAAGAGTTGCTGGGTCTGGTGGGTCTTTCTCATCGTCTTGGGCATCGTCCCAACCAGCTTTCAGGGGGTGAGCAGCAGCGCGTAGCTATTGCTCGTGCATTAGCGACTGACCCGGCCATCGTGATTGCCGACGAGCCGACCGGCAACCTTGATGCCAAAAACGGCGAGAATGTGTTGGAATTGATCGCCTATTTGCGTGCGCAGACCGGCAAGACCTTTATCATTGCGACGCACGATCCCGATATCGCATCACATGCGGAGCGTACCATTCGTATTGTGGATGGCAAGATTGCGGAACTTGATACGACGGGGGGACGCATCATACAATGAAAGCCTCGATGTACTTTAATTACACATCGCGGTCGCTGTTTCGCGGAGGGCAGCGAACCGTGCTGGCGATATTCTGTGTCGCGGTGGGCGTAATGGCGATTGTGGCTCTGCAACTTGTGGGGCAAATGATCAATAACTCCTTCACGAGCAACGTGCGTGACGCGAACGGCGGCGACATCTCGGTTAGCTCTTTTAACCAACCATTTAAGCAGAGCGATCTGTCTTTCTTTGACAACCTCAAGAGCCAGGGAACAATCGCTGGTTATACTGCTGTGATCAATACGAATGGTTCAACGGGCGTTGCGGCTTCGGCGACAAACTCCTTTAGTGTGATTGTTGTTGATACCAGCACTTTCCCACTTGTCACGCCGCCAACATTTTCGAATCCATCTAACGGTTCGCTCTCGTCGTTGTTAACAAATGACCAGGTGGTGATTGACCAGAATGTGGCGGATCAGTACAACAAAAAAGTCGGTGACAGCTTTGCGGTACATGTGAGTTCGCAGAACTCGGCAGCGATCATTTTGAATGTCAAAGTTGCTGGTATAGTGAGTGACTCAGGTGTGTTTGCACAGTCGAACTCTTTTATGGTGATTTCTCAAACAGATTATAAGGCTGCTTTAGCCGCATCCAATGTCAATGCACCGTTACTCTATAATGCCATTTACGTCTCAACAAACCAGAATCAGGCGCTCACCGACAAAGCCGTTAAAGCTATTCAGAATCAATTTCCGAATGCGACGACGACTACTGCTGCTGATGCTTTGAAAAATAACCAGACGCAGGTTGATTTTATCAAAAAGTTTCTGGATATCGCTGGATTACTGGCGTTGTTAATTGGCGGAATTGGTATTGTCAATACCATGCAGGTGTTGCTTTCGCGCCGCAGGATTGAGATAGCCATGCTCAAGACGACGGGCTACCGGCGTTTTGACCTCTACCTGCTGTTTGGTCTGGAGGCAGGCATATTAGGTCTTGTTGGCGGTATTGTCGGTGCGGCGGCCGCAATTGGTGTCAGCTTTGTTGTGCGCAACCTTGTGATACAGGTTTTCCAGATTAGTATCCCATTCCTGCTTGATCCAGTGATTATCGGCGGTGGTATCCTGATAGGACTATTCACTGCGCTAATCTTTGGTCTATTGCCAATCGTACAGGCGGCGAATATTCGCCCGTTGAACGTCATTCGCGAACTGCCGGGTGGTAATCGCGTCGGAAGCGTGTTTTTGACAATAGGTCTTTTAATCTTGCTCTCGGTGCTGTTCTGCGTTATGGCGGGAGTAATTCTGAACGATACTATCCTGGCAATTAGCGCAGTCTACGGCACGTTCATTTTCCTGGCGCTGCTCAGTTTGCTTTTTGCCCTTGTTGTGTTAGTGATCAGCAAGTTGCCAGTGCCGGAGCGTTTCAGTGTGGGCTATCTGGCCCTGATTCTTGTCGGCGTTGCGGTTTCCGTGTTGTTGTTATTGATTCTGCCCACTTTCGGTGGTCTGTTGCTGGTTGTCTCGTTGCTTGGTATTGTGATAGTGCTGTTGCCGCGTTCGTGGAAAGTAAACATGAAGATGGCTTTGCGCAATATCGGACGCCAACGCGGTCGTACAACGACAACACTGCTGGCCCTGTTTGTTGGTGTTTTCACTATTGGCTTGATTCTTGTCTTAGGTCAAGATTTGCGGGATAACATTAATGCTGCACTCGCGAAGTCGCTTACCTTCAATTTGGTGGCGATTACGCGAGGTAGTGATACGAGTGCATTACAGAGTAAAGTGAGTAGCATACCTGGTCTCTCGCATTCTGAACAACGATCAATTGTCTCGGTTGTGCCGGTCAGCATTGACGGTGTGCCACTGCAAAATCTGGTAAAACGCGGTGAGCAAGGCGGGTCTGGTGATCTGGGAACGGCTGGTACTTTCTACTACCTCAGTGGTATGGAAGGCTACAATGTTGGGAATAACCAGCTTCCTGATACACAACAGGTCTTTGACATTGCCCAGGGGCGGAATCTGACTGCCAGTGATGTAGGGCAGAATAATGTGTTGCTCAGTTACTTCCTGATACAACTTAAGCCGTTGAAGGGGCATGTCCATGTTGGGAGCGTGATTACGTTTGCCTCACCTGATGGGAAAATCGTGAAGACTGTTACCGTTGTTGGTTTTTATAAGAGCAAGAGTGGCTTCCTCAGTGCAAATTACGAGCCAATCCTGGCAACGACGAGTGCGGTTAGCACGTTTACCGCTCCTGGACAGGCACAGGCAATCTTCTACCTGAAGGTTGATCCGGGCCAGATTGGTAAAGCGTTAAATGTGATTGGGTCGGCGGCTCCTACGGCCAACGTTTTCAATCTAGCGAGCATTGGTGACTTCATCAACCAGTTTATCAATGATATCCTGCTGGTGTTGATTACTATTGCCTCGTTGTCGCTGCTGGCCGGCATCATCATCATCGCGAACGCGGTGGCACTGGCGATGCTGGAGCGGCGGCGCGAACTGGGAATTCTCAAATCGGTGGGCTACACCAGTCAGTCAATTCTCGGTGAGGTGCTGATTGAGAATGGCGTTATTGGGGCGACCGGTGCCTTGCTGGCAATGTTGCTGGTGACACTGGCGACCAGTATTCTGAGCCAGTTTGTCTTCAAGTCCGCGAGTTTTGGCGTTAACGGCATCCTTGTCATTGGCCTGATTGCCGGTATTGCACTCTTAGCGATGCTCACCGCGACACTCGTAGCCTGGGGGGCCGTGCGTGTGCGCCCGCTCGAAGTCCTGCGCTACGAATAGGGCTTTTGTCTTAGAGTGTTAGTGCGATAAAATTTGTCAGCCAGGGTACCCGCAAGGGGAATACCCCTACTATATACGACGTTGACCGTATATAGTAGGGGTATTCCCCTTGCGGGTACCCTGGCTTATACCCTTGCACATGGGTTCCGATTTGTTTACAATCAAACAAAAAGGTTGAACCGTGAAAACTTCAATGTATCTGAACTACACGTCGCGCTCACTGGTACGTGGTGGGCAGCGAACGGTGCTGGCGATATTTTGCGTAGCAGTAGGCGTGATGGCGATAGTCGCGCTGCAACTGGTCGGGCTGATGATCAACAATGCGCTCACCAGTAATGTGCGTGATGCTAACGGCGGCGATATTTCCGTTGGAGCGGGTGTTGCGCCCTTCAAACAGAGCGATATCGCATTTTTTGATACATTGAAGAGCGATGGGACCATTACCAACTTTACCGCCATTGTCAGTACCAACGGGTCACTGGCTTCTTCTACTGCGCCGGTTTTGCCTACAACTCCTGCCCTGTCGCGCTCGACCTTTAGCATCGAAGCGGTTGATCCAGCGAATTATCCGGTGGTGGCACCACCAACTTTTACGACACCTGCCAACGGCACGCTATCCGCATTGCTCAAGAATGATGCCGTTGTGGTAACACAGGCTTTCGTGGACCAGTACAACAAAAAGGTGGGTGATGTGCTTGATGTTCGCGCCAGCTCGCGTAATATTGGTGGACGGGCATTACATATTCGCATTGCCGGTATTATCGCGGATTCTGGCGTATTTATCCAGGCAAATGCTATTATGCTGATTGCAGTGAATGATTATAGGAATGCCGCGCCAAAAATTCCGCTGTTATACAGCACGATTGATATTACGACAGCCGATCAGGCGCATACCGACCGCGCTGTGACCGCGATTCAAAACCATTTGCCCCTGGCAAGCGTCACCACCGCGGCTGATTTGCTGCGGTCACGACAGCGATTTGTGGACAACCTCAAAAAGTTTTTGGAGATTGCCGGGTTGATGGCCCTCTTGATTGGCGGCGTGGGTATCGTCAATACCATGCAAGTGCTGCTCTCGCGGCGTCGCGTTGAAATTGCGATGCTCAAAACGACCGGCTACCGGCGTTTTGACCTGTATTTGTTGTTCGGATTAGAGGCGACGATGTTGGGGCTTGCCGGTGGCGTGGTCGGTGCAGCTATTGCGATTGGCGTCAGTTACTTGATTCGCAACTTTATACAACAGCTTTTTGGTCTGACCATTGCGTTTACGCTTGATCCAATGACGATAGTGGGCGGCGTGATTATTGGTATTGCTACGGCATTGATCTTTGGGCTGTTGCCTATTGTGCAGGCGGCGAATATTCGTCCTTTGAACGTCTTGCGCGAACTACCAACGGCGCGAGTAGGCAACGTGCTACTCACAACCGGGTTGTTAGTGGTTCTCTCCGTTTTGTTCTGCATTCTCTCCATCATTATTCTGAGCAATAATGTCTTGCTGGGTATCGAGGCGGTCTATGGCACCTTCATTTTCCTGGCAATCCTGAGCGTTTTCTTCGGCCTTACCATTTTTGCCATCAGTATGCTCCCTGTGCCGGAGCATTTCAATGTGCGCTTTCTCGCCCTCATTTTAGTTGGAGTAGCGATCTCGGTGCTGCTCTATCAGATATTGCCCACTTTTGGCGGTCTTTTAGGCGTTGTCTCATTGCTGGGTTTTGGCATAGTTTTGCTGCCGCGTTCGTGGAAAGCGAGCATGAAGATGGCTTTGCGTAATCTAGGTCGTCAACGCGCTCGCACCACAACTACGATGCTGGCCCTTTTTGTGGGCGTTTTCACCATTGGCCTGATACTGGTGCTGGGACAGAATTTGAGCGAGCAGATCAATAGTGCGCTTGCACAAATTGTGACCTACAACGTGATTACCGTGGCCTCTACTCAGGAAGCGCAGACGCTGCAAGCTAATCTCGGCTCAATCGCGGGTCTCAATGCGTCGCGACATACGACGTTTGCGTCAACCGCGCCGCAAGCCATTAACGGGCGACCATTGCAGAGTTATCTGACGAGCAATAGTACCCACCGTGCCGCGCAAAGGGCTGGTTTCTACCTCAGTGGCGTCGAAGGCTATGATGTGGGCAATAATCAATTGCTGGATACCTCACAACTGCGCATCACCGCTGGACGTAATTTGCGTTTGAATGACGTGGGAACAAAGGCTGTCCTTGTCAATGAGTCGCTAGCCGGGAGTCCCTTTTATTTGAAAGTAGGAGACACGATTACGCTGGCAAGTATTGATGGCCTCAGTTTGCAAACAGTAACCGTCGTAGGCATGTATACGCCCACCGACCTGAGCGGTTTTCTAGGGCCACCGATTTTAACCTCGACTACGGTGGTACAATCGCTCGGCATCCCTGGCTTTGAGCAGACCATCTTCTACATGAAAGTTGATCCCGCGCAAGCCAATAAAGCCGTTGGCACGATTACCGGTATCGTTCCTGATGCCTTTGTTTTCAACCTGTCGAGCATTACCACCCTTGTTGATCAAATTCTCAATGATATGGTGCTGGCGCTGACCGTTGTTGCTTCACTCTCGTTGCTGGCGGGCGTCATTATTATTGCCAACGCGGTTGCCCTGGCGATGTTGGAGCGGCGGCGCGAACTGGGCATTCTGAAGTCTGTTGGATACACTAGCAGCACCATCCTCAGCGAAGTGCTGCTTGAGAACGGGATTGTGGGTGCAACCAGTGCCTTGCTGGCAATGTTGCTCGTCACCCTGGCGGTTAATCTGTTAGGTCGCTACGTCTTCACGTTGGATTTTAGCGTCAACGGCTTCATCGTGATTATCCTGATTATTGGTTCCGCTTTACTGGCAATGTTTACCTCTGCCATCGTTGCCTGGAGGGCGGTGCGTGTGAGACCTCTGGAGGTATTGCGGTACGAATAAAGTGGAAATAGATTTCGCGCCGTTATTCCAGCTAAAAAGCGATATTCACGGACATATCAAGGAACGCGCCATAGCGGTTTGCTGCGATAGCAAAGGCGCGAGTTTCGGCTTCATTCAACGGGGTAAAGAGATTTGGCGTGAGAGTGACCAGATGCTTTGTTATCGTGCGCTTCCAGGTGCCAACAACCTGACCATCCAGCACCATGATGTAGCCCAAGAGACTATTGCTCCGCGAGTCCAACTTGTGCGCATGCGCAATATCGAATACGGCGCTCCGATCTGTATAGCCAACCGTGTATTCGTCAAAATTGGGTAAAAGGTGGGCCGTTTGCGATAGCGCGTTTGCGGGTGGATTAGACGGTGAAAACCAGTATATCTGGCCGTCTACAACCTCACGCGTAAGTTGGGCTTCGACCATAGCGAGGCCAGCTTTTGCATCGTTGGCAGGCAGTCCTGACCGCCAGATAAAATCTTGCAAGGTCGCGGGGCCATGGCTTATAAAGTAGCGCCGGGCCAGTTCGGCCAGCGCCTCTTCGCGTTCTAACGGTTTGGTATGTGGCACTCGCTCTTCAAGCAGGGCATAGGTGAATTGTTTGCCACGCCTCGCGCCACTATGTGCTGGTTGTGAAGTCGCCGGTGCGCAATGTCCAGGTTTGTCATGCCTACTCCTTATACTGCTTTCAGGAAGAGGATTATTTCTAGAACAATCGGGGTAAAGACTTAGCACAGCGAGAAATTCGTGTTACCCTTCTCATTCCGCTCAACGTATTGCATACTTTTAGTATATGCTGAAAGAAGGACAAAAACCGCCCTCGTTTGAGGGATAATTGTCGCAGATTTCAGGAAAAAGAGTTGCCAAATAACATCCGATAACTATCGCTCGTGTTTTCCCTCGGGTCGCAGAGGATTATGTATGACAAATGTCATGACAAAGTGCTGATATTCTTCACTACTCGTTTCCCTTATTCCAGGGTATTCTTGAACCATAGAAGTTGAATGCGAGTCGGCCCCACGGATGAAGGCCACCCGCGCAAAAATAAGGAAAGAGGGTTATTTTCATGAACACATCAGTTAGCACGTTACACAAATTTCAGACTCTAGCCATTCTCGTACTGATCTTCGCTGATGGTTGCGATGTCGGTCAATTCTCGTTGTCATCGTTCAATGCCTGGAGTGTAGGAGGAGTTATCAATGTCCTGCTTCACGCCCTTGCCGGTTTCATCTTTATGGGCTTTGGCTTCCAGTTCTTCTATTCGCCGCAGCGACTTGCTCCGCGCATCTGGATAAGTGTCATATCCGCAATCGCGGTTGTCGGTAACGTCGTGATGATTATACTGGGTGCGACCAATCCTGATCCGAACTCGGTTGGCGTTCACTCTCCCGGTGACTGGTCGGTTGTAATTGCGATCATAGCTGGTGTTCTGCTCTGGTACGCTACTCTGCTGGTGGAACGCGCACAGTCCGTCAAGGTTCAGCGCGAAGCAATTGCGTAGCACTGTATGCAGTTTCGTTGAATGTGAATGTTGATGAAGAAGCCAGGACAATTCAAAGAGAGTGTCCTGGCTTCTCGCTTTTCAATGATATACGAACGCTAAGTAGATATATATCTACTTAGATTTATATCAAATAATCAGATGTTTGTCAGGAATACGTATATTGCTCTTCCAAAAGACTGAATGTTCCGCGTCTACATAGCGAATCCCTATTATCTCAGGGTTTAACTTGTCATCATTATCAGGAAGTGCAAAATGGCGTACTGTTGTATCAATGGGCATAATACGATGTCAGGTAACTTGAATAATCCGTGGTGTGCGGAATGTGAGAGCCTGGTTTCTGGTGCAATGATTGATGACTACAGAGTTGTTTCGTTCGTGGGCAAGGGCAGTTATGGAGCGGTGTATCGTGCGCAGCAGCAAACCCTGAATAATCGCAGCGTGGTAATCAAGGTTTTGCAATCTACATGGGCGCAATCATATATAGCGGAGTTCCACCAGGAGGCTGCTTTACTGGCGTCGGTCTCGCATCCCTACATTTTGCCGGTTTATGGCTATGGCATGATCAATGCGCGTGGAAAAACTCCTCTGGCATATGTCCCCTACCTTGTGTTACCTTACGCGGAATATGGTTCGCTGGCAGACCTCTGCGCGAAAGAGGGGCCGTTGCCATTGCGGCGAGTCGTGTCATTTGTGGGAGAGGTAGCGGATGCGCTGGCTTTTGCGCATGAGCGGGGCGTATTGCATCGCGACGTGAAGCCGGCGAATATTCTGCTAATGGGTTCGCATGTTATGCTGGCAGATTTTGGCGTTGCCTCGTTGATTTCCACAGAAACGTCGCATTTGAAAGCAGATTGGGCAGGTTCGTCGGCTTTCATGGCACCGGAAGTATGGAGCTTTTGTCCTGGTCGTTACTCTGACCAATATGCTTTGGCGGTGACATGCTTTCAATTGTTAACGGGCAAATTACCCTGGCGAGACTATTGTCAGGCTGGCTCTCGTGAGTGGACGTATATCCATCGTTCTGTCGCGCCTGGCTTCTTGCATGAATATCGTTCAGACATACCGGCCGCAATAGATATTGTTGTGCAGAAGGCGCTGGCGAAAGACCCACATGATCGCTATGGCAGCGTGAAGGAGTTCGCGGCAGACCTGCGCGAAGCTATACAAGATGATACGCAGGAAGTCGCGGTTCCTCTGCCGGTGCAGGTTCGTGCTGCTGAACAGGTCAGGACAGTGGATAATGGGGATAATGGAAGTTATGGAATTTATGCAAATAATGGGCAAAAGCGGCAAGATATGCATATGGCCGAGGTACGTTTGCAGCGTGCAGCACAAGTTGTTCCTGTGGCAGAAGTGCATACAGAACCTGTAGTATTCGAGGGAAAGAGGCATGCGAAAACGACTGCTGTGAGTGATGATGAATGGATATGGGGTGGCGTCGCGTTGAATATACTGATTTGTCTGTTACTGGCGTTACAAACATGGCTATCAAACAAACAACTGACGCCGGTGGCAAACCTTTTCTTGACGCTCTGGCCTGCTCTCTTGATTGGCCCGATTGTGGCGAGTTTCTTTCGTGGCTTGCCGCTGTCCTCTGCCGCGTGGGGAATATATTGGGGGTTGCTGTTTGGTGTGCTTGATACGCTGTTTTCGGCGCTATTCTGCTGGACATGGACTGCTATAGCACTGACGATTCCTCACTGGAATCACGACTGGCAATATCCGGGCGATGGTTGGCACATCTTCTGGAGTCAGGTGCTGTGGTTGCAGCCAGCCGCGCTCTCATTACTGATTGTCGGTGTCTGTCTAGCGGTGATAGGCGGTATGTGCATGGGCTATCTCAATGCACGGCGTGCGGCTGTCTCTGTTCTTACAAGTGGAACGGCGCAGTGACGTAGTACTCTGTCAACCTTCGTTAAGCCATGCTGGGTGTCATGCTGAGTGCAGCGAAGAATCGCTCGTCGCACCGTGAGATTCTTCGCTGCGCTCAGCATGACAGGCCAACGAGCGATTCTTCGCTACACTCAGAATGACAAGCCAACGAGCGATTCTTCGCTGCACTCAGCATGACAGGCCAACGAGCTCATTCAAGCTTGACCGAGTAGTAGGGGCCGATTGATCGTGTCCGGTGCCGCTGTATCGGCTGTGAACCCACTGGCCGATAAATCGGCGATGGGCGCGATCAATCGGCCCCTACGTTTATGCTGTCCGAATCTGGGCTGCTGCTTCCAGGCCAAGTTCTTTGATGGCTCGCTCGCGCAGGACGAACTTCTGCACTTTTCCGCTACCAGTCAAAGGATAGGCTGTGACGAATTGGAAGTAGCGCGGAATTTTCTGGGGGCTGATTTGTCCTTTGCAGTATGCTCGCAGTTCTTCCTCTGTGACCTGTGAGCCTTCGACTGGCAAGACAACCGCGAGGAGTTCTTCGCCGAAGAAGGTATCGGGAACGCCGAGTACCTGTACGTCGGCTACTTTTGGATGGCGAATCAGGAATTCTTCGATTTCACGGGGGAAGAGATTTTCGCCGCCGCGGATGACCATCTCTTTCAGACGCCCCACGATATTGATGTAGCCGCGTGCATCCATTGTCGCGAGGTCGCCGGTATGCAACCAGCCATCGCTATCCACGGCTAACGCCGTCTTCTCCGGCATGTTGTAGTAGCCTTGCATCACAATGACGCCGCGACAGCAAATTTCGCCGCGCTCACCAACTGGCGCGACCTCGCCAGTTGCGGGATTAATGATTTTGACATCGGTATAGGGGTAGGCAATGCCAACGGTTGCCGCCTTGAGTTCAAAGGGATCGTCCGGTAGGGTCAGGGTGATTGCGCCGGAGTTTTCTGTTTGTCCGAAGGCAATCACCACGTCTGCTCCCATGCGCTCCTTCACCTGCTCCATCAGGGAGACGGGGACAGGCGCACCCGCGCATACCACTCGTTCCACCGATGAAAGGTTGTATGTGGCAAAATCGGGATGTTGCAACATGGCGATGAGCATGGTGGGAACGCCGCCGGTAAAGTTGCAGCGTTCAGTGCTGATGACTTGCATGGCCTTCACCGGATCGAAGGCCAGCAAGGGATGTAGTGTGCCGGCACCATACAGGGAACCGAGGTTGTAGCCCATGCAGCCAAAGACGTGAAAGAAAGGAACAAGCACGCAGGATTTGAAGAGCGTTTGCAACTTCATGCGCAGGAAAAAATACGCTGCATCGTTGAGCAATCCACTGTGGGTCAGTAATGCGCCCTTCGGGAAGCCAGTGGTGCCGGATGTATAGAGCATCATGGCGGGGTCGGAAGGTGCGATTGCAGCCTGGCGTTCGCGCAATGCTTCGTCACTAACCTGTGAGCCTCCCGCAACCATTTCTTTGAAAAGCGTTGGACGCCAGCCTTCTTGCTCTGGCAAACCGGGAGGTGGGCCGCCCACCAGACTGACATAGCGCAGCATGGGCAGCCGTTCGCCATGTACCTCACCGTTCTTTGCGCCTGGATTTGTCATGGAACGGATAGTCTCGATACAATCATGATCGCGGATACGCGCCATAAAGAACAGCGCTCGGATATCGCCCTGTTTCAAAATATATTCAAGTTCTGCGCCGCGCAAAAGAGGATTAATGGTGACTAGCACGAGACCAGCTTTCGCTGCGCCCATCTGGATGAGCAGCCACTCCGGGACATTGGCGGCCCAGATGGCGATATGGTCGCCTTTTTGCAGTTCCAGCGCCATCAGACTTTTGGCAACAGCATTGGCTAGAGCATGATACTCGCGATATGTCCAGCGAATATCGAGTGCGCCGCCAAATTCAGGATAGCAGGAATAGACGACGGCATCGCGTTCCGGGTATTCGCTGGCTCGCTGGTCTAAGAGATTGCCAATAGTAGTATCGAGTTGAGGTTCGCTATCGGTTTCGGCCTGCCAGTAAGACAGGCCATCGTTGGTCATGCCCATAAAAATCTCCTTTGAGTGAATGGGCAGCGTATCCACAAAGGGGTACTCTACCATGTTGCGCTTACGTTGGAATGAACTGCATATTACTGTACCATAGATTGGAAAGCGCAACAAGAGATGGCAATTTTGTCTGGAGATATCATAGAGGTACTATATTTTCTCCAACCGAATGAAAATTTTCTGCATTTCGTGTTGTGCTTCAGAATTTTATTGTATGTTTTGAAAACAGAAAATTAAACGGGAGTGACGAAAGTGATAATACTGAGGAAGAATAAAGCTCAGGCTCTTTTTCTTACAATGGTAATACAATCAACGGTATTTCCATCTCTTCGGGGGTGAGGCCGCCGTGGTGGCCGAAGAAGTGCATATCAAATTTGCCTTCTTCGTGCCACCAGACGGTCTCGTTTTGATAGGGGAGAATGACGACATTGCCAACACGGCGCAAGAAGGTCTCCGTGGGTGGTTGTGAGCCGAAGAAATGTTGCGCGATTAGCTCTTCTGTTGGGTACACCTCGGCTCTGCCATCGAGTGCTTTGCGCAGGTGCGACATGGCTTCTTCCACACATTCATCTTTGATGTGCAGAAACATGTCGCGGGGCGAGCCTGCCGGAACGAGGGGTTTACCGCGTTTGTTGGTACGCAGGTATTGCTCGAAGCTGTTCATTTGTTTGTTGAGATAGAATGTGCGGTTTGGGTCTACCTCGACCTGTCCGTGGTCGGCGGTCAAAATGAAGAGCGTATTTTTGACTTTACCCGCCAATTTCTGATAGAAGAGTTGGTCAAGCTGTGTAAAAAAGGCTTCGACTTCTTTCTCAAATTTTGCTGAGTTTGGGCCGTATACATGGCAGATGGAATCAATGCGGTCATAGTAGAGGAAGTAGTAATAGGGTGGCGCTTTGTGGGCCAGTATAGTAGTGGAGAGGCGGGTGAGTGCATCCTGCGATGATTGGAATGGCACGACGTTGGCACCTTGAAAAACGATATCGGAGAAAGTGGAGGGTGTGAAGTTCTGATTTTGAAAAATATACGAAACGATACCTTTTGCTTTGAGCGTCTGATAAAACGTGTGCGTCGGGAAAAACTCCGCCGTGGGAATGTTGGATTGCTTGAGCGTGTCGCGTCCCTTATCGCCGCTGTAGGAAAAGAGCAGCGGCGTGATAATATCATCAACCAGCGGCTCATAATAGTTCCATTCGTAGATACCGCTCTGCCCAACGGGTAAGCCGGTGTGAATGCAGGTGGTGTGCGCGGCAGTCGTCGAGGGAAATTGCGAGGTCAACTTTGAGACAATACCCTCTTTGAAGGCGGTTTTGAAAAAGCTGAAGCTATCCGCGTAACGTTCGAGAAAACGCCAGCCGAAAGCATCAATAAAGAAGACGATCACTTTGTCATACTGTGTTGGCAGGTTGCCGAAGACATCACGTGGCAAGGCGCTCTGTCCCTCGCCAGTCAGCAGAAATTGCGCTGTCGGGGGAATGTTTGAGAAACAGTAGGAGTCATACAGGGGTTTGAGAAAACGTTGTGAGAAACGTGACCGTTGTACCGCGTCAAGAGAAGTTGAATTGAGCATGACTGTTCCTGCTTCCTAATGCAGCATATCTATGTGAGGTGTCTTGTATGGAATACTGTTAATGCAAGTATATCACTAAAGGGAAGAGTTGAGGAACTTTTACGATGGGGGGCTTCCAAAGCCTGGATTAATTGGTGGAAAGGATACCCAACCAATAATTATTGCCAGGCAGACAATGGCTATTATTGTAAGCATGCCTAATCCTACAAGACGTTTATTGGACGAGAGGAGAAATGTGATGGCAGTAGCGATTGTCCCCATAAGCAAGAAGGGTGAAAGACACCAGAAAGCGGCATAAAGCATCTCCATGAATGTGTTCAAAGAAAATGTAAGTGACAGGAAGAGCGGTGAATTGAGAATTGATAGCGCTATCCAGAAAGAAAATGGTATTAAACCGAGCAGGATACCGCTTCCAAACAGGAGGGAACTCTTGAGCAATTTTGAGAACATACCCTCTTTTATCTCTATAAGCTCTTGCTTGACGAAATCCATCGTGTGGGGTCTTTTCTGCCCGTCTTGTTCCAGCATGCGATCCAACAGAAGTTGCAAGTTGCGTGGAATCTTCAACGTAGTTACTTGATGCGGTGCATCCTGGTCAGTTATTTCCGAGCGGTCAATGCCGGTAAGCAATGTTTGCAGTGTCGCGCCTAAACTGTAGATATCCGATTGCTGATTTGTCTGGGCTATGCCGTATTGTTCAGGTGGAGCATAACCTGGGGAACCAAGCACGCCGGTATCTTTCTTTTGCCCATATTTGTACTGGCGAGCAATGCCAAAGTCAATCAGGTAGAGACGCCCTCGTGGTGTACGTATGATATTGGCGGGTTTGACATCGCGGAAGATAATGGGCGAGCTCTGAGCGTGTAAGTAGTCTAGCACATCACAGAGCGTAATACCGATGTTTAGCACTTCTTTGATGGGCAATTTACCTTCCTTGTTATGGCTCAGATACTCCTCCAACGTCTCACCCTCGATATATTCAAGCACAATATACCAGTGTTCCGGGTCGGTGAAATGGTCATACATTCTGGGCAGGTTAGCATGCTTGAGTCCTTTCATCAGCATGACTTCGCGATTGTAGGAGTCGGTGGCCTGGATAATATCTTTCGGGCTGAGAGCTTGCAAGCTGATTTGCTTGATGGCAACAAAGCGATTGTGCCGGGTATCGCGGGCCTTGTAGACCTCACCGAAACCGCCCTGTCCAATCTGGTTCACGAGGCGATAACCGTGAGCGAGTAAGGTACTTGATGTGGAAGTAGTGAGAGTAGTGGGTGTAGTGGATGACGCCGATATTGCATTGGCGGCGAGTCGCGCCTGATTCACGGGTACAGGGGCAGGTTGCGCAGGCCAGGATGCGGCTGAAACCTGTAATTGATGCTGGCAGGCAAAACAATGCGTGTGATGGCTTTCGTTGGCCGCGCCGCATTCCTGACAATACAGTAACGATATCATGAACCATGTCCTTTTACTTTTATGCAGTGTCTATCGTTATCCACAATTATATTGTACCGCATGACGCAGTGATTATTATGCGCTACGGGCAAAGCGGAACTTCTCTTCTCTACTATATACGTGGATTGAGTAGGGAAATTCGCAAAAGTGGATAATGCTTCTCCTCTTGACAAATGCAAATTCCCCGGTTATAATCTAACCAGTTAGTTACTTAACCAACCGGTTAGATAGATATTAGAGGAGATGAAGGAAAGCATGTCTGAACCTGGAAGTAGACGAAGTGGACAGGGAAGAGTCCATGATGCAGAGGGAACACGCACGGCAATTCTTGATGCTGCGGAAGAGGTATTCGCGGAAAATGGTTTCGATGGAGCGCGAATTGATGTCATTGCTGCGAAGTCGGGCTACAACAAGAGCTTGATCTTTCACTACTTTGGCGATAAGCTTGGTCTCTACGCGGAGGTACTCAAGCGGGCAGACAGGGATACGACTGAACTACAGGCACGTGTACTTATCCCTATGCTCGCGGATGAGGCTATTGCATCCGATGCTCAACGGTTCAGGTCATTACTCGAAACAACTGTTACTATCCTTTTTGATTATCTGGTAGATCATCCGCGCCTTATGCGCATTTTGCTCTGGGAACAGGCAGAGGGATGGCAGACGTATGCAAAAATCGCATCACAATTTGATACAGCCGATATCCAGCAGTTCGAGGCACTCTTTCGCGTAGCGCGAAAGGCTGGACTGCTCCGATCAGATATAAATCCGGTGTTACAGCTTACGATTGCCTTGCAAATTTGTCTGTCCTATCTCAGCTTTATTCCAATGTACCAGTTGCTTTTACCAGACGAAGATTTTTCTTCTACCAAGGCACTTGAACGTGTGCGGGAGCAACTCGTGAAATTTGTCGTCGCCGGGATGATGGTAGATCTACCAGAGAAAAAACTGTAGAAAAAGACATAAAGCACTGAAATCAGGAGGTTAGATATGCACCTCAGTTACAGATGGCAGGCCACGCTTGTGATTGCGATAGGCTTGCTGATGGCGATACTCGATAGCACTATTGTCAGTGTCGTGCTGCCGCAAATAGCGACGGCGTTCCATACAGATTTCCAGACGATTACCTGGGTTGGCACTGGCTACTTTCTGGCGAACGCGGCGGTTATCCCTATCGTTGGGTACCTCAGTGACCGTATCGGCACGAAAACGATTTTTCTGCTATCACTGGGCATTTTTACACTTGGCTCCGGTCTCTGCGTAATCGCTCCCAATGAGCAATGGTTGATAGCCTTTCGCTTGCTTCAGGGTGTTGGTGGTGGGGCGCTATTGCCAATTGCTATGGCGATCATTTTTCGCCTCTTCGGGCCAACGGAGCGTGCAGGTGTCATGGTGGTGCTGATGGTCCCACTGCTGCTGGCACCGGCCTTTGGTCCGACGCTGGGAGGCTACCTCGCGACGAATTTTAGCTGGAACGCGATTTTCACAATCAACCTGCCGATTGGCGTCGTAGCATTCATCCTGGCATTGCTTGTGCTGCGTAACAATACAGCCGAACGCGAGGCAAATGGCAGTGATGGATCGGGAATGCAAGGGTTAGATATCCCTGGTCTGCTGCTTTCGATGGCAGGTTTTACCGCCTTCGTCTACGGCATCAACGAGGCTGGATCACGTGGCTGGGGTGATCCCACAGTCATTGCCTTCCTTGTTGCCGGTGGTGTCCTGCTTATCGCGTGTGTTATTGTGGAACTGTTGGTGAAAGACCCGGTGATAGATATCCGATTATTCCGTAGCTACACGTTTACGATAGCAAATATTCTAATATGGGCGACAACTGCTATACTCTTCGGCTGCCTTTTTCTCTTGCCGCTCTTTTTTGAGAGGGTGCAAGGGTTATCCTCACTCAGCACCGGTGAGATTTTGATCTCACAAGGTCTGGCAATGGTCGTTGGGCTGGCGATTGGTGGAAAGTTGTATAACAGAGTCGGGCCGCGTATCCTGTCAGTTGCTGGCCTTGCTTTCGTCGCCATTTCTCTGGTCGGCTTTACGCAACTGGATGTGACGACTACTGGAGCGGATTTGCAAATCTGGCTGATCCTGCGTGGTATCGGCCTGGGCCTGGTTGCTCAACCGCTTCAAACGCTGGCCGTATCGGTGGTGAGCAATAAGCTGATGGCGAAAGCGTCGTCGCTGATGAGTTCGACCAAACTGGTCTCTGGCGCGGTGGGTGTTGCTGTTCTTACCACGTACCTGACGCAACAAACAACGACCCACGCGAAGGATATTGCGGCAGGTCTCGTGGCGCACCCGCTCAGTGGTGTGGCTGCAACCTGTGTCCAGCAAGCAGGCGTGAATGCCTCGGCTCTCCAGGCCTGTGTGGCGCAACACGCCGTAACAATGGGCCTAAATGATACCTTTCTCGTTTCGTTGATCGGCTGTATCGTCTGCGTAGTGCTGGCGTTCTTCGTTGGCCGCGACCCGGCTATTGAGGCGGCTAAGGAAGCCAAAAAGCGCGGCGAGGCGGTTGAGACTCAGCCCCCAGTTCCTATGTTGAGCGAATAGAGATACATTATGTAAGCAGAACGTTTTGATTTCCGGTTAAAACTTGTGACTAAAACATGAGTCATCCCGAATTTTTTGCAGGCAATACCGGCAATGCGAGAAAATAGAGAGACGACGGCCGCCCGCGCGGGCGCCCGTCGTCTCTCTATTTTATACATCTTTGACTTGTGAGAAATTCGGGATGACTCATGTTTCTAAACATCATATGTTACAATATCCTCTGTGGCTCCAGCACTGAGCGACTCCTCGATTTACAGGCAGAAGAACCCTGTACTCGTGGATGCATATTGCATCATCAGGAGATTTGTATGAAAACTTTTCTTGAATTATTCGCACTGGCGTATTTAACACCAGAAGAAATTCGTGCGGAAGCAAACATTCCTATCGAAACAATTTATGCTGCCAGGAATGGCAAGCAAATAAGTGAGCGGGACGCACGGCGTATACTAAAAATTGTCAATAGTAGATTACGTACTGCCATACAATTTACTGAGTTAGACGTATCCAAAATACAATGGGAATCATAAACTACTTAAGCACTTTGATAAACGCCGCATTCGTCAATCCAGCAGGTGATGGTTGCGTATAGCCGTGCATATGGATAAATTGGTTCCACAGCCTTTCATCATAGGGACGGTTCCAGGAAGGCGTGAGGAACTGTACAGTCCGGGGAAACTGTTCGAGTAAATAGTGTTCAAACGCATGCCAGAGCGTGTGGAGATTCTGATCCTCAACAGGATTGGCAACTTTGTAGGGGGCAAGCAAATTGCAGCGCCAGAACAGCAAAATATTATCCTCATGATAGAGCCAGACCTGAGCTTCACCTATGCGTTGGAACTGCTTTGCTTGCCTGGAATCCTGTAAAGGAATTGAAAAGCGAGCCGCAACTTTTGTGCGTATCCCATCTGTAACGGTTAATGGCACAAACTCTCTTTGAGGTGTGTGGCTCCGGTAAGGTTCTTCCTCTCTGGTTGTTTCCATACTGATAGGATAGGTTTGATTATCAAAAGTGAGTTCGCAAAAAGAGGGATGTATTTGCCATGAGGACTGGGAAGCCTTTGATGTTTTGCTCATACTACCCTACTCCATTCTTTGTGTTAAAACAGTTGCAGAAACGTCAGAATATCGTGATAGAAAGCGGGTGTTACGCATAGATTTTTCTATTCCTATGTTATTTTCCTTGTAATATTACCACGTTAAGCCGTACACTATCGTTAACTCAGAATAACTGTTCATCCACACAGCAGAAAGTACAATGCCGGAAAGGACTGGAAGGTTTTTATGGACTTTGAACTCCCTGAAGAGCATCAACTGGCCTACGAGAGTGCATTTGCCTTTGCGCGAGACGAAATACGGCCACATAACGCGGAAATTGAGCGCACCGACGATTTTCCGCACTGGCTCTGGAAGCGCCTCGCAGAGCAGGGCTATACAGGTATTGCCATTCCCGAAGAGTACGGCGGGAGCGGCGGCGATTTCCTGATGGCGGCCCTCGTTGCTCGTGGCATTGGGCGTGCCAACGGTGCCATTTCGATGTCGTATGGAGCGCATCTGAATCTTTGCGCCCATAATATTTTGCGCAACGGCACGGAAGAACAGAAGCAAAAGTACCTGCCAAAACTTGTAAGTACCGAGATGATTGGCGGATTGGCCTTGACCGAACCAAACGCAGGCTCCGATGCAATGGGTATTCAAACGTCGGCAAGACAGACCGAGGGCGGCTATTTGCTCAACGGCACAAAAGTATTTATCACCAACGGGCCGATTGCTGATGTGCTGATTGTTTATACGAAGACGCGCCCAGAAGCCGGCAGTCGGGGTATTACCGCGTTCATCTTTGAGACAAAGACGCCAGGTTATCATGTGGCGCGGAAAATACATAAGCTGGGTATGCATGGCTCACCAACGGGCGAACTGGTCTTCGAGGACGCTTTTGTGCCAGAAGAAAATGTGCTTGGCAAGGTCAACGAAGGTTATAAAGTTGTCATGAGCGGGCTGGATATCGAACGGGCCTATTACGCTGTGAGCATGGTTGGCGGGCTGGAGGCGGCGTTGGAGATATCCATCAAATATGCGAAGGAGCGCGAACAATTTGGGCAGCCTATCGCGCATTTCCAGTTGGTGCAGGCGAAGATTGCTGATATGTATGCTGATCTGGAGGCCGCGAGATATATGGCTCATCGCGCCCTGTGGTTGGCGCAACAGGGGAAGCGCGTGAGCAAAGAGACAGCAGCGGCTTTGTTATTCACGGCGCGTGCATCCTCACGTGCGGCAAACGAGGCATTGCAAATTCATGGCGGCTGGGGCTACACCACCGATTTTGAGGTCGAGCGCATGTGGCGCGATGCCCGCCTGGGCGAGATAGGCGCGGGTACCAACGAGATTCGCCAGTTGCTGATTGCACGCGAGTTGTTAGGAATGAGGTAGTGCGGTATGAAATCTGTGCGCATAGCTGGTGGTCTGGGCTTCTACGGTGACTCATGGAGACCGATTAAGGCCAGCATCGAGCGTGGCAACGTGCAATATGTTGCCTCAGACCACCTCGCCGAACTGACGCTGGCGATACTGCAAAAGGATCGCCAGCGTGATCCCAACCTGGGTTATACCCGCGACCTCGTGCCGATGCTGGCCGATCTGCTTCCTATAGCCATACCACGTGGAGTGAAGTTTATCCTTAACGCGGGTGGGTTGAATCCGTTGGGTGCGCGTGAAGTATTGCTGGCGGCGCTGAAGAAATTTGGTCTCAAGCTCAAAGTTGGCGTTGTGCTGGGCGACTCAGTGCTGGAACGGCTCGACGAGTTGCAGGAGGTGGGCGTTTCGCTAGCACACATGGATACGGGAGAGGATATCGCTTCCGTGCGTGAACGGCTGCTTTTTGCCAGTGCCTATCTGGGTGCGCGGCCTCTGGTGGAGGCGCTGGACGCGGGAGCCGATATTGTATTAACAGGGCGTGTTGCTGACGCAGCGCTCTTTCTCGCTCCGATGGTGCATGAGCTAGGATGGCGTTGGGACGAATGGGATAAGTTGGCACAAGGCATGGTTGTTGGGCATCTGCTGGAATGTAGCGGGCAGGCTACAGGCGGCAATTTCGGCGGCGATTGGAGATCAATTCCTGATCTTGCGCATATCGGCTATCCTATTGCCGAGGTGTGGGAGAATGGCGAGGCGGTGATAAGCAAAGCGCCGGGAACGGGTGGCCGTGTCAGTTTTGATACGCTGCGCGAGCAACTTTTATACGAAGTCCACGATCCGGCACACTATTTGACGCCGGATGTGGATGTGGATATGACGACGTTGCAAATGGAGGAGATTGGGTTGGACGAGGTGCGTGTGACGGGGGCGACGGGACGGCCCGCGCCGGAAACGCTAAAAATCGTCGCGGGCTACGAAGATGGCTATATGGGGCAAGCCACCATTGGTTATGCATGGCCCGATGCACTGGCAAAGGCACAGTTTGCCGCGCAGATTGTCCAGCAACATGTGGTAGAAACCGGTCTCAAATCAGAGGAAATACTGGTTGAGTATATCGGTTATAATTCTATTCACGGTCCGTTGGCAGACCCTGCTCATGCGGCAGATTTGAATGAGGTCTACTTGCGCATAGCTGTACGTTGCACTGAAAAGCGCGAGGCGGCGAAGTTGGGACGCTTGCTGACACCGTTGGGACTGAGTGGCCCGCCATTTATTGGCGGCGCGGGTGGAATGACGGAGCCACGTGGTTTGCTCGGTATCTGGCCCACGCTGGCACCACGTTCGATTATCGAAGAATATATGCATGTCAGTGTCGAGGAGGCAGGTGTATGAAAACACAACTGGTAAAGCTTGTGCATGCGCGTTCCGGCGACAAGGGTGATAAGGCCAATATTGCTATTTTCGCGCCTGATCGAGCGACCTATGATATATTGGTACGAGAAGTGACGCCGGAGCGTGTGCGTGTGCATTTTGCAGGCATCGTCAGCGGCAAAGTCGAGCGTTTCGAGGTGCCGAATGTGCTGGCCCTCAATTTTGTGCTGCATGGAGCCTTAAATGGAGGCGCTTCACGTTCGTTGCGCAGCGATGCGCTTGGCAAATCTTTATCGTCGGCATTATTAAGAATGGAGATTAGTACGTCGTGATTGTTATCTATTTCCTTGTATTGTCTGTGTCTATCATCTTTGGTACCCGGCGAAAAAACCGGGTTATGGGACAGAAACAAATTACCTGTTCAAGCTGTAAAAGGTCTTCCTATCACGCGGTGGTACGTTCGCGCAGCTGGTTTGCGCTCTACTTTATTCCTATTATTCCAATGGTTAAGACAACAACAATTCGTTGCAACCTGTGTGGTTTCCAATCGCAGATTAACAATGACCAGGCCGATGCGTGGTTCCCACAGGGGCAAGCTGGTACAGCAGGTGAGGTAAATGCGTCAAATGCGCAAGGGCAAGCTGCTATGTTCAACCAACCCGTGGCAAATGCATCTGTTGCTTCTCAACCACCACCGCAGTCGCCCCAGCAATTGATGGCTGAGGGTGCCAGTCATTACAACGCTGGTCGCTACGTGGAAGCGGTTGCCGCGTATGATCAGGCTATTCGCTTTGCCCCGAACAACGCAGCGGCCTATTTCTATAAAGGGAATGCTCTTTCTGCACTGAGGAGCTATGAGGCGGCGATAACTGCGTATGATAGTGCCATTCAACTTGCGCCCAATGTTGCCGATGCCTACAACGCGAAGGGCAAAGCATTAGAGCAGCTTGGCCGGTCTGCGGAAGCACAAAAAGCCTATGAGGATGGCAAGTTGTACGGGTATAAGGGGTAGAAGTCGTTAGAATGCAGGGATTCGGCCCCCACCAGGGCCGAATCACGTATAGAGAGACTATTCCAACAAGACGAATCTTGGAACAATTTTTTATGGAAGGATACATAAATTGAGTCCAGCCGATAAAAGAAAAAAGCTCATTCCTTCGACTGCTCTTGTACCTTTTGAAAGTGTAGATATACGTCGCACCTGGCATAATAGCACATGGTATTATGCGGTAGTAGATGTTATTATAGCCCTCACTTCAAGTTCTTCGCCCCGTCAGTATTGGGGAACGCTCAAAGGACGTTTGAAGAATGAGGACTCTCAGGTGTTAACAGATTGTTTACAACTGAAGTTTCAAGCCAGGGATGGCAAATTATATTTGAGTGATGCTGCTGATACGGAAACGCTATTGCGCCTCATTCAGAGTGTTCCTTCTCCAAAAGCAGAGCCATTCAAAGTGTGGTTAGCACAGGTTGGGACTGAGAGATTAGAAGAAGCTGACCATCCAGAAGTGGTCTTTGAGCGTATGAAACGGAATTATCGAGATCAAGGGTATAGCGAAGAGTGGATTGAAGCATGCATGCATAATGCGCTTACGCGAAATAATCTAACGGATGAGTGGAGTGAACGTGGTGCGCTAGACCATGAGTATCCTATCCTGACTAATACGATTGCTGAAGGCACTTTTGATGTCAGTATTCAGAAACACAAGGAGATCAAGCAACTGACTGGGTCAGCGGCGAAAGCAAATTTGCGCGATCATATGAGCGATGTTGAGCTTGCTCTTTCTACATTAGGCGAGGCGACTGCCGCCGAAATGCATCGTAAACGAAATAGTCAAGGATTTCCTCCATTACATCAAGACGCTCAGGATGCCGGGAGGATCGCAGGAAATACACGTCGAGAAATTGAACAAGCCATTGGTGAACCGGTAGTTACGCCAGCGAATCGACTGGCACAAATTGAGGGAAGTAAGGTTCGTCTAACAGTTAAAAAAGAGATAGAACCGTAGAAAGGGAAAAGAAAGCAAAAACAGCTCAAAGCAAATCCAGGTCCAACATTATTTGATGAGCCAACGGATAGTGAGACGTCATAGCGTTCAAGGAAAGAAAGTTTTCCATCTGCATCGCAAAAATTTGATGAAATGCCCACAGAACCAGATGCATATTAGCAAACACCTGGTTCTGCATAGGTTTTCCGTATCAACTACAACATGGCTGCCGGTGTAGATGTATCCACAGTGTTCTCTTCACTTGATTTCTGCTTACCGGGCTCGTCGCGGAATTGTTTCGAGAGTGGCACATCTTTCAGGAAGAACGAGGCCAGCAGAATGCCAATAGAGAAGATGAGGACTGCCACGAAACCGTGTTGGATGGCGACGGCAAGCGAGAGTCGTAAGGCCTCGAAGACCTGGTTGAGGGTATGCTGTACTTGCAGAATAGCCTGAGCCGCGGCTTGATGCGCAACAGCGTCATGCTGTGGGCCTGGAGGAATGTTCGCGGTCGCTTTGGCTACGGCAGCTTGCGATGCATAGGCTTCGGCGGTTTTGACGACGGTATTCTTATAGACTGGATTGGTCAGCACCTGGGGGTCGGTTGCGAACTTGAGGCCCGCAGGTGTCAGTTGCTGAACGGTGCTGGCGGGAATGCGCGTCAGAATGTCACTGGCAATCGTGCTATTGACTACTGAACCGACGATGGCAACACCCAGCGTCTGACCTAGCGCACGGATATAGGTAATCGCTCCTGTACCTACACCCATGCGTGTGCGGGGCAGCGCATTTTGTACCGCCAGCGTCATGACCGAGAAGAAGGCACCAATACCGACACCTGCGATAATCATATTACGCCACGTTTCAAGCAAACTGGAAGTTGGGGTCATTAATATCATCAGAAACACGCCAATGATCGTGATGACGGCCCCAATAATCGTAATCAACTGGTAGCGTTGTATTTTCGCGATGATAATGCCGGCAGCAGCAGAACCAACGGTGATACTGACGGTCATCGGAGTGATAATCACGCCTGAGTTGGTTGCCGATTCTCCCAGCACGCCCTGTAAGAAGAGTGGCAGGTAAATGACCAGACCCAGCAGAGTCATGCCGGCTGCCAGACCGAGCAGCATATCGGCGGCGAAAACCTGGTTACGGAAGAGATCAAGTGGTAGAATTGGCTCGGCTGCGAACCGCTCCGTGATGAAAAAGGCGATATAGAGAATGCCGGAAGCAACTAAAACGCCAATCACCTGTGGTGAAGCCCAATCGTAGGTCTGGTTGCCGCCCCAGGTGAGTCCGAGCAGGAGGCAGATGGTAGCGCCTGATGCCAGTGTGGCACCGATAAAATCTACACGTCGCAGAGCGGCCCAACCACGCAACAGGTTGCTGCGTGTGGAGATGTTGGCGGGCAGGTAGATGAACAACACGATCAGCGCGAGAATACCGATGGGAATGTTGACGTAAAATACCCAGCGCCAGCGCGTCTCATTCGTGATGAGGTTGCCAACGACGGGACCATTATCGGTCAGCCAGCCGCCGATAGTGGGTCCAACAACGCTGGAGAAGCCATAGACGCTGGCAAAAATGCCCTGCCAGCGAGCGCGTTCCGCCGGAGGGAAAATGTCCCCGACGACAGTGAAGACCAGCGCGATGCCGGTACCTGCACCGATGCCCTGGAGGGCACGAAAGATGATTAACTGATCCATTGTCTGCGCCGCGCCTGAAAGCGCTGAGCCGATCAAAAAGAGTACGACTCCTGCGACGAAAAACCATTTACGTCCAAACTGGTCAGAAAGTTTGCCAACTATGGGTATCATGGTCGTTGAACCCAGCAAGTATGCGGTCACGACCCACGTGTAGCGGTCGAAGCCTTGCAATTGCCCGACGATTCTGGGCAGCGCGGTGCCGACAATAGTCTGATCGAGGGCTTCTAATAGTAGTGTCAACAACAATGCTGCCAGCACACTGGCGAGCGCAACGCCGCGAATACGCCGTCCGCCACCCTGTGGCGAGGGTGATTGCTGCCCCTTTGCGGGAGTAGTTGCCATGATGTATTCCTCCTGATGATATGTCTCACATATATAGTTTTTATGAATGCGTTATTTCAGGTATGTACTGTTCGCCATGACTCTCAATACGCGCAACTTCTTTTGTACGCAGGTGCTGTACCCACTTTAACTCAGCTTGCCAGTACTCAATGATATGTTCAAACACCTCAAGCGTGCCTTCCATACGTGCGGGCGGCATGTAATCCCGACCGGCTGTATCCTCAACGAACTCTTTTGCCTCAGAGCGGGAATACAGGATATGCGTCTGGCAATAGTTGATATAGTGATCGAGCAGGTGCAGTCGCTCCATTGGTTGCAACTGGAACAGGTACGCCACCTTCAATTGAAAGAATTTTTGATATTCGCCGGGATTAGACGACGTGTCCATCATTAACTGGTGAAAACGCTTGCGCCCATCATCAGTAATCTCAAATGTGCGTGCTATGCGCTCACCCTGTCTCTGGTCGGTTCGCCCGGTAGCAATAGCGATATAGCCACTTTTCTCCAATTTTGCCAGCAAAGGGTACAGTGTGCCATTGCTGACTTTCGCCCAGGGGCCGATGATATCATTGGTAATTTTCGCAATCAGATATCCATGTAACGGCCCGTTCATGAGTAGTGAAAGAATAATCAGCTCGTACATCAAACCTCCTTTCCTTTGAACAGCGAAAGTATGCCACCATTATACGCCTCATATATGGTAGAGAGCATGTCCAAAAGAACAGTTTTTTAGACCTGTCTCTTAGATATGTCTGACAGACTTATTATAATGATAGAATGAGGAATAGTCAAGAGGGTTGAGGGGTGAAATGTGTGATACACTAAATTGCACAGATTGTCAAAGTAAGAGAGGTAAACGAACATATGACAGATCACGAGGAACGATTGCTCGCGGAGATTGAGCGCATTAAAAAGGGTGGGCCGGAGAAGTATCATGCACGCAATCGCGAGCAGAAACGCTTATTTGCTCGCGATCGCCTGAAACTTCTGCTAGATGATGGCAAAATTGAGTTCGAGGATGGGATGTTCGCCGAATGCCAGAATCCAGAGTTGCCAGCCGATGCGCTAATTACTGGTGTTGGGCGTATTCATGGGCGGCCGGTGGCTTTTAGCGCGTCGGACTCGACGGTTAAGGCGGGGGCATCGGGCGAAAAATCGGTGCAGAAGAGTTTGCGTATTCAAGAGATGGCGATGCAGATGCGTATCCCTCTGTTCTCCCTGATAGATTCTGCCGGGGCGCGTATCACCGATCAGGTGCGTCTCTTCCCTGGGCGCAATCAGGGTGGGCGCACATTTTATAACCAGATAAAGATGTCGGGGGTGTTGCCGCAAATTGCTATTATGTTTGGCCCTTCGCCTGCGGGTGCCGCGTATGCACCGGCTTTTGCTGATATCGCGATTATGGTTGAGGGTAATGCCAGTGCTTATCTTGGCTCGCCACGTATGGCGGAGATGGTAACACGCGAGAAGGTCACGCTGGAAGAAATGGGCGGGGCGCGTATGCACTGCACCGTTTCCGGTCTCGGCGACTATCTGGCTGAGAGCGAAGAGGATGCTATTCGTTATGCCCGTGAATATTTCCGTTATATGCCCCAGAATTATCGCGGCAAGCCAGAGGATATCGCGCCTGTACCGCCGACCAGCGACCGACCATTAAAGGATATTGTGCCGGAAGTGCAGAATAAAGCCTTCAATATGTACGATTTTCTCAATTCGCTGGTGGATGGCGGGAGCTTTTTTGAGGTCAAGAAGCTGTTTGCGCCCGAATTGATTACCGGATATGCTCGCCTGAATGGCAAAGTAGTCGGCATTGTTGCCAATCAGCCACGTGTTAAGGGTGGTGTTATCTTCACCGATTCGTCGGACAAGGGGACACGTTTCATCAACACCTGCAACGCCTTTAACATTCCTCTACTTTTCCTGGCTGATGTGTCCGGTTTTATGATCGGCTCAGCGGTTGAGCGTGGCGGCATTATTCGCCATGGTGCCAAGTTTATCGCGGCTGTCTCGCAAGCGGTGGTGCCGAAAATCTGCGTCGTGGTGCGTAAATGCTACGGTGCTGGCCTGTATGCCATGGCCGGTCCCGCCTTTGGTACTGATGCCGTGATTGCACTTCCCACGGCGCAAATAGCTGTGATGGGGCCGGAGGCTGCCATCAACGCTGTTTATGCCAACCAGATAGCGCAGTTGCCTGAAGAGCAACGCGAACCATTTCGTAAGATGATGGAGGCCAGATATGCCGAAGACATTGATATTTTCCGTCTTGCCTCCGAACTGATCGTGGATACTATTACGCCTTTCGAGTCTTTGCGTGACGAGTTGATTGCTCGTTACAGTATTTACCAGACAAAGGAGGCCCTTTTCTCAGAACGCCGTAACCCGATTTATCCGGTATGATAGTCTGACGCCCACCAGGGGCGTCAGGCAGTTTCCAGCTTATTCTTGCGCCCGAATTTTCATCGCGCTCTTTATGGTAATACCAAGTCCACTCAGGCAAAGTAGGCACATGGTGGTCATAATCAGCGCGGCGAGCGGATGGGAGAACACGTACATGGCGAGGACGCCAGTCTTAGGAAAGCCGAGCAGGCCGCTAAAGACCAGTACGCCCACGAGTTCATTGCTTCCCACCTGTCCAGGAGGGGTTGGTAGGATGCAAAACATATTATAGGTTGTGTAACCAAAGATGGCTGTGCCAAAGTTCATTGAAGAAACGCCAACTGTCATGAAGGCAAACCAGGCAAAGAGACCATCGCACGTGATAGCCAGACAGGTGAGCAGTATCGCGGGTACGAACGTCTTTGGATTGCTTGCTCCCGCCAGCAACGAGTCAACAAAACCCAGCGCGAACCCTTCAATTTTCTTCCCAATGCCTCCTGGCAGAATTTGCAGGACAATATGGATTAGCTTTGTGGTGATGGTACGGTTCCAGGCCATCAGAGCAACCGTAACAATAATCCCGATAAGGATACTACTGACTAGCGACAGGATAAGCCAGAGCGCGGCGCTCATATGGATAGAGGGAATAAAGGGAACCACGGCCATAATAAAGAGCGCGGGCATCAAGTCAAGCGATTTGTCCATTGCGACAGTGGGCAGCGATTGGCTGATCGGCACGTGCTTGATGCGTTTCAGAATCAGGCTTTTGCCCAGTTCGCCTCCCTGTACGGGCAACAGGAAGTTGAGGAAGACCGCTACCCAGAAGATTTGAATGGATTTAAATGTGCTGATATCACAGATACGGCTCAAGAACAATCGCCAGCGTGCGCCTCGAATGCTGAATGCGGCAATAAATGAAACGGCAGCGAGCAGGGCAAAGCTTATGCCCTGTGTAGTGGTCAGGCGTTGTCCCAGCACTGCCACTGTTGTTGATATATTAATAAATCGAGAGATGAGGAAGAGCATAGCAATGCCAATCAGCAGACCAAGTACTGTTCTCACTCGCGGTTCATTGAGTATTGCTTTCCACGCTGATTGCGTTTGAGCAGGCTTTTGAACTGCTACTTGCGTTGCTGGTAGATATGGTAGAGGTGGCCGTATTACGCCACTTGCTACAGTGCCATTGTAATTGTTAAAGTTACTGATGCCAGATAGCGAGCCGGCCCGCAGTGATGTAAAAGGAGGCGGCATTTGATCTGCAATCGCTCTTGTTTTGCTGGTTTCACCTCTGCGAGCGGGTGAACGCACAGCGAGAATAGTGCCACTGAGTGCCATGAGACGCATGGTATTCATCGAACTAAAGTCGAACAATTCATCTGGAAGGGCTGTATCCAGTTCATTCTGTGGCAACAAATCCCAATTTGGTGGAGGCGTCTGGGGGAGTGTGGGCATAGTGGGCATAATAGGTATGTGGGTAGTCGGCTGTGCCGCGACATCTTGCTCCTGGGGTTTGCTGTATCGTCGCAATTTACCGGTCGGTAAAAATTGATGGGGATGTTTAATAAGCCGCCTGGGAGGGATATTGGTATTGGTATCAGGGGGGATTGAAAGTTTCTCTTCTGGTCGCATGTATATTGTATTTACCTCATCAAAAAATATATAACTTATCTTCGCTTATTGACGTACATCGGGCTATTCAATAACATGGATAAACAAAATGTGGTACTATTTGAGAACTGTGGAGATTATGCGTATCATGGTGTGGCTGACGTAAGCAGTTTGGTGGATTGAGGAAGTGGTATTTGTGATATAACCAGAAAAGGCGAAAGGCAGTAAGTATGAAGAAAGTTGTATCTAATATGGCTGGGGTTGTGCTGGAATTTCTTGTTAAGCCAGGCGCACAGATAAATGTTGACCAGGATGTGGTGATGTTGGAGTCCATGAAAATGCAGATTCCCATCCAGTCAATGGTGAACGGCACCGTTAAATTGCTCAAGGTCAACGAAGGCGACTTCGTAGATGATGGCGATGTGCTGTTAGAAGTGGAATAAACTAACCTCAACGGCAAAAATGCGCATTGCGCATTTTTGCCGTTGAGGTTAGTTTATTCCACTTCTTTTTCACGAAACTCTTCTTTTGTCATGCCGTAAAACAACGCGTCGTAAAACTGCCCTTGTGTGTAAATCATGCGTCGTAAACGACCTTCGAGTTGGAATCCGAGATGTTCATGAAGGTGTATTGAGGCATCATTGAAGCTGTAGACGTTAACCGTCACTTTCTGGTAACGCAGTTCCTGAAAGAAGTAGCGCAAAACTATTGTGATTGCCTCGGCAGCATAGCCTTTGCGCCAGTGTTCGCGATGAATAGCTATGCCATACTGAAATGTGCCATTGCGTGCGTCGCATTCGTGCGTACTTATACACCCCACCAACTCGCCTGCGAGATTCTCGATCTCGAAAAAGTAGGTATCATCGTTTACTTCGCGCAGTGACTTTTTTTCAGCCCACTGCTTTGTTGCTTCCTTCGAGCGTGGCGCATATAAGCGGTCGTCCAGACGCTGTATCTCGTTATCTTTGTCCCAGAAATAATGATGTTCCCAATCGGACGGTTCGATGGCACGCAATTTGACGTGATTACCCTGCCAGAAGAAGTTGCCCATGTATTTGTCCCTCCTGATATGATATGTGCAGTGATTTGGAGACAGGCAATAGTTGGTGCTGTGGGCGGAATTGGCCGTAGCAATCAGCCGTTCTCTCCAGTATACTTTGTGTAAATAACTATAACGTACAGTATACGCCACGAGACGGTGTTTGATAAGCAAGGGAGAAATTGATGTATATTCCTAAAGCTTTCCGTGAAGAAGATATTGATGTTCTGCATGCCTTCATGCAAGAAAATAATTTTGCTATTCTTGTGACGATACAGGATAGCGTTCCCCTTGCAACACACCTGCCATTGATACTTGGCCTTGAAAAGGGGGCGTATGGTACGCTGAGAGGGTATATGGCACGCGCCAATATGCAATGGCGCACCTTTGACGAGACGAAAGAAACTTTAGTGATATTCCCTGGGCCACACGCCTATATCTCGCCTTCCTGGTATGTGAGCGAGCCAGAAACCAGCGTGCCAACCTGGAACTACGCCGCCATCCACGCCTACGGGATTCCACACATCGTGAGCGATGAAGACGCTCTATATACTTTGCTCAAAGACAGCGTGGACACATTTGAAGCGGGTTTTTCCCAACCGTGGACAATCCAGCAGCGCGGTGACTTTATGCGCAAGAAGATGCGGGCCATTGTCGGCTTTGAGCTACTCATCACGCGCCTCGAAGGCAAATTGAAACTGAGTCAAAACCGCTCTTCGGAAGATCGTGAAAGCGTTGTTGCTATGTTGCAAAATAGTGATGATATGCTAAATAATGCTATCGCGAAATTGATGCAGGATCGTATTCCATAATTGTGGTTTTCTTATGTTTCATACGGCAGGTCAGTATTTTCTGAGATACTCTGTGGACTTTCTGGCATAGAACCGCCCTTCTTCATAACTTGACGGATAAGTACATCAGGAATGTTGACGAATATCCAGAGTATAGTAACCAGACAGATACAGAGCAGGATGCGACTGAAAGGGTCTGGCGCGGTAAGTTTGTGGATATCATCCGAGAATTGCTGTACCCACATAATCCCTGCTCCAAGATAGCCAAAACCTTCTATCAGATTCTTTTGCCACTCAGAGAGAGGTCGCTTCTCGAGCTTGAGAACTCTATTATGTTCGGGCTCGGAAGACGGAGCTTCCATTAGATGATAGTCCACCATGAGAGATTTTGAGATAGAGAGTGGTCTGGATAGTTCTCGCACAACATAGATATCGTTTTCCCAGGGTTTGCTCTCTTTTTGCTTTCTGATACGATAAAGCCCTTTAAATCCTGTGTAAAAATACCAGGCTGCTGCTGAAAACGTGAATATTTCAATACCATAATTTACACAAGTTACTAAGAGATTGAGTTGATTGAGTGCCGCAACACCGATGACAAAGAAAATGCAAAGTAACAAAGTCCAGAGTAGCTGCCAGCATCCAGACTTTTTGGTTGACATACGTAGCGACTCCTTTACGATTTTTTGCCTTGACTGGGCTTTGGGTATTATACATGATTTCTCACTTTCTCAAAAGCCCTCTACGGCAATCAGTTTGTCTTGCTGGAACGCTCATGGTAGATACTGAGCAATCGCTGGCCCCCACGACGTAACCCTGTCGGGCGTAATCACAATCACAGGATAGCGTTCTAATGCCATCGAGAGATATTGTACATAGCGTTTGCGTAAAAGGCCGAGGGCTTGCGCATGAGTGGGTTCTTCTGGGGCGAGCAGGTCGGCACGACCATGAATGAGGACGTAGCCCAGGCGCGTCCAATCATCGTCATACTGGTCAATCACCAATGATGCCTCGTGACGGGCCTCGATATTGCGCACTCGTCGTAACTGATTGCCCGTCACGCGCTTGGGTTTTTCGTCAAGCGGCGTGTAAAAACGCTGTCCATCGAAGGCATAGCAGACGGGGATGACGTGCGGGCTGCCTTCGGCACTGGCAGTAGCAAGATGCGCGACCCGTTGTGCAAGCACGAAGGCAATTTCAGCCTGAGTAAGTGTTGTGCGGTCTGTCATAGTTTTTGTTTCTTATATAAGGCAGTTTAGTTTATGCGAATTATCACAATGGTGGCAGCGCCACCATTGTGATAATTCGCATAAACTAAACTGCCTTATGAATAATTAGCGACCAGCGATGGCGATCTTTTCCGCTTGTGGAACAATTTCACCGAGCAGATCGAAAATTGCCGGATCGGAGACATTCGGCATATTGAATATCGCCTGATCAATGCCCATAGAGGCAAGATGGCCGAAGTAGTCAACGGCGGCAGATGGTGTCATCGTGCCGTCGCGACCATCGCGACTGAGTCGTAGAGTATCAAGCGTGGTTTTCTCTATCTCTTCGTAGGGGCGACCTACCGACTGGCAATGGTCACGCAGAACGTTGAGTTTGTGTTGTAACGCCTCGTCACCTATACGTGCGAAGAGGTTGCAGGCGTCGGCATATTGTGCGACGAACCGTAACGTTTTGCGCTCGCCTGTACCACCAATCAGAATGGGCGGATGGGAACGCTGGGCAGATTGCGGCGAGTTGAGTGGGCGTTCGAGGTGATAATACTTGCCCTCAAAAGGCTTTTCGTCGCCTGCTCACATCTGGTGGGCAATCTTGAGCGTTTCCTCAAGCCGTTCGAAACGTTCTCCCGTTGATGGGAATGGCACGCCCAACCCTTTATGTTCCTGCTCGTTCCAGGCCGCGCCGATACCAAGATAGGCGCGTCCCTGCGAAAGCACATCCAGTGTAGTGACTGTTTTGACCAACAATCCCGGATGGCGATAGGTGACGCCTGTCACCATCGTACCAAGCTTAATACGATTCGTGTGGCCGGCAGCGAAGGCAAGTGCTGTGTAGCCCTCAAGCATCTCGTTCTCCGCTGGCCCGGCCATGGGAATCTGGAAGAAATGATCCATCACCCACAGGCTATAGAGACCTATCTGGTCAGCGTTTTCTGCGATCCTGCCGAAGGTTTGCCCAAGCTGGCTCTGCCCGTTAGGCCATGTGAAACTGGGAACTTGTAAACCCAGACGCATACGTGTTGCTCCTTATATCTTTCGTTTGTTTGTTGTTTGTAGCGGTTCAGGATATTCAGGATATTCTGGACATCCAAACGATTGTTATTATAGTCATCGAAGCGTGAAAGAAACAAGAGAGAGCACCAACATGAGTCATGCCGAATTTTTTACAAGCAATACCGGCAATGCGAGAAACAAGAGAGACGACGGACGCCCGCGCGGGGCCACCCACCGCATCCGTACCGCCTTTCAACAGGAGGTTTTTTGCTACGCCTGGTTCCCCGCCCTGTCATGCTGAGTGCAGCGAAGAATCTGCGTGCCACAAGAGATTCTTCGCTGCGCTCAGCATGACAGGCGGCGATGGGCGTGGCAAAAAACCTACCCGTGTAAGGGGTCGGGTGGGCGTGCTGGGTGGCCCCACGCGGGCGTCCGTTTATCCTCTCTTACCTCTTATACATCTTTAACTCGTGAGAAATTCGGGATGACTCATGTTGGTGGCTACTTCCTCGGCTCTAGCGCCGTAGCGTCCACTCTTATGATAAACACGTTTGTGAACGGTCAAACGTTGATAGATGGTAGAAGCGTATGCAATGCTCGTATTTTGAAAATGAGCAGGTATATGCGACGTGTAACAGGCAAGGATTGATGTGTCGAGGGAAAGGCAATGTATTTATTATGCCAGTCATTCATGTGCCAAAGGCGTTGAAAGTGCCATTTGGGGCGGGCGAGGAGCAGGCAGAGAAAAGGCCCTGGCTACGTTTGCTCGTGCTATTGTTGTTATTTCTGGTCTCGCTTGCGCTGTATGGTGTGCTTATCGCGAATGTTCCGCCCAATGATGTGGACACAGACCCATTTGTGAAAGTATGGATGGTTTGTTTTCTGCCCTATTTTGTCGCGTGTGGATTTATTTTAATGACGAAACCCGCTACAGGACGCTGGCTGTGGATCGAACTGGGTATGCTCTTTGGTGCGGCGCTTATCTTTCGTGCCGTATTGTTGCCGTTGCCGCCTGGATTGTCGCGTGATGCGTGGCGCTATTTGTGGGATGCGCGGGTGACGTTGCACGGATATAGCCCGTATGTCTATCCGCCTGACGCGAAAGTGTTTGCGGCATTGCAGGATCAAATCTTTGCCAACATGCGTTTTCGCAATGTGCCGACTATCTATCCGCCGGGGGCGCAGGCGGTCTATTTATTGAGCTATCTGCTAGCGCCGAGCAACCTTTTTGTGCTGAAAGGGCTATTTATTGGCTTTGATATGGTCACGTGCGTAAGCCTGGCCTTCCTGCTCATAAAGCGTGGGCTTGATCCGCGTCGCGTGGTCATCTATGCATGGTGTCCTCTGCCAATCGTCGAATTTGCGATTCAAGGGCATGTGGATGTGATTACGCTGCCTTTTCTGCTATTGACTGTCCTCTGCGCTCTGAGTACAAGGCGCGGCGCACGTGTATTGACTGGATTTCTGATAGGTATAGCTACCCTTACCAAAATCTATCCTATTTTTCTGCTGGTTGTGGTTGTGCGGAGACGCGATTGGGCGTTGGTCGTTACCTGTCTGCTAACGATTGTGGTGGGCTATTTGCCTTATTATATCCTGAGTAATGGACAGATATTCGGCTATTTCTCTGCGTATGCAAGCGAACAAGGCGGCAATGGTGGTGTGATTCAGGTGGTATTGTACAATTTCTATGCCTTACACCATGCGAGGCTAGCTGCGATTATCACGGTTGAGCATATGGTAGACGTGTTTGTTGTGGTAATTGCCTCGCTCGTTGTGTTTCTCCTGCGCGTGCGCAAGCGAATTAGTATGGAGGCGGCGTCAATGGTGTTGATAGGAGTGATTTTCGCGATTTCTTCCCATGTTTTTCCCTGGTACGCTGCCGCGCTCTTGCCATGGATAGCTGTGCTAATTGTACCGGTACATCGTGGACGCGAACTGATAGGTAAGGGTATTGCTGTCGCTACGGCGTGGTACTTTGTGTGTATCTCCCCAATAAGCTATTTCTATACCCGCTATCCAGGCTGGCTCTGGCAAGGGTATTATGTCACAGTGTACTGTGGTGTTGTGGCTTTCTTAGCGATAGCAGCGTTCACAGGGGTAATGCACCTGTTCGCACAAAAGAGAACTGTAACAGATTTATGAAAAACGAGACTAAATATTGCGTGTTATGCATGAGACTACGGAGAAACAAACTCTAGAAAGGACTATATTATGCAAAAAACCGATCAAACAGCACCTGAAATTGTACAAACTCCTCCTGCTCAGTCGTCGCGAGTAAAGCGCGTACTTCTTGCTGGTCTGCTTGCGTTGATTGCCGGTTTTGTAGCAGGCTTGATGGCAGTGTTATTGATGTTGGTTTTGCGCCTGACGGCGGGCATCCCGACGCCGGTTGAGCTTTTTGGCGATTATGTGCTGAAGCATATTTCAGTGAATACTTTTTTAAAATTGTTACTTACCTTCAAATCAAATGCCAAGACAGCGCCATTAGGGCTTGCTTTAGTGGGCATGATTGGACTTGGTACTGTGCTGGGTCTTGTCTATGCTGCTCTTGCCCGTGTCGCACAACCAGTAAAAGGGTACCGACCTGGACGGCGCGAATGGCTGATAGCAGGTATATTCGCTGTTGTAATGGCGTTGGCGGCTATTGTGTTGTTCTGGAATGAAATACGACAAAACTTTCTTGGTTTACCAATCAACTGGGCTATTGTTGTCACTGCTGTTGGGTTGTTGGCTGACTTCGTTCTTTATGGAGCAACGCTCGCTATTGCTTACCGGGCAATGTTGCCCAAACAAAAGGTGGCGGGTGTTGCTGTTGCAGCGCAGGGACGGCGGCAATTGCTGGCGCGTGCTGGCGTAGCGGTTGTTGGTGTCGGAGCGGCGGCGGGTACATTCGGCTTAATTAACGATTTTCTTAGTAGTTATAGCAAATATGATGGCATGGAAACGTTCACGCAGAACGGTTTCACTGCCCCGATTACTACCAATAGCGATCACTATGTGGTGACGCAAAATCCCATTGATCCTACGGTCAATACTGCTGTGTGGCGACTGGAGGTGACGGGACTTGTGGGTAATAGCGGCAGCTATACCTACTCAGAGATACAAAATTTGCCTTCGACCTCGCGAGCAATAACGCTGGAATGCATCGCCAACGGCCCCGGCGGCCATCTGATGAGTACCGCTATCTGGCAGGGCGTGAGTTTACGCACATTGTTGCAATTGCATGGCGGTGCGCAATCCTCCGCCAGCTATGTCGCGTTCTACAGTGTGGATGGCTATAACATGAGTTTGCCATTGAATGAAGTGTTGGCCGATGATGCTCTACTTGCGTGGCGTATGAATGGTGCGGAACTGCCTCTGCGTCACGGTTTCCCCATGCGTGTGCTGATTCCGGGACACTATGGCGAGGAGAATCCCAAGTGGTTGACACGGGTCGAATTGACCGACCATTTTGTCGGCGGCTTGTATTCCGACCAGGGGTGGTACAATGGCCCATTACATACCACGAGCCGTATTGATCGTCCATTTGGTCGTGTGAGGTCTGGACAGAGCGTCGAAGTTGGCGGTGTCGCCTTTGCCGGTAATAGAGGCATTGAAAAAGTGGAGGTGAGTACGGATGCTGGCCTGACCTGGAATACCGCGATGCTGCACCCTGCCCTGTCGCAAGATGCGTGGGTACTCTGGACGTGGCAATGGAAACCCACGACGCCGGGACAATATACGCTTGCTGTGCGTGCTACCGATGGCACAGGCGTTGTGCAGACCAGTCAGAAGCAAGGGACGGTGCCGAACGGCTCAACCGGCTATCACGAAGTTTCGGTGCAGGTAATTTGACGTAAGTTTCTCTGCAACGGACCATGCACAAAGACAGGAGGAAACGGCAACGTTGCCGCCGTTTCCTCCTGTCTTTGTGCATGGTCCGTTGCAGAGAAGTAAGTATTAAAAACGGGAGATGAGAGACGAACCTCTCGATGTTGTGCTATGATAAATAAACTCATACAACATCCTCTGGTTTGTTGATCAAATAACACATACATGGAGCGGAATATGCGAAGTAAACTATGTGCGGGTAGTATCGCATCGTTGCTGGTAGTGGTTGCTCTACTGTTTATCTTTCCTGGCACGCCTGTTTTCGCCAGTAGCACTGGCACGATGGTCTCTGCTTTCGCTGCTCCCCTTGCTACACCAACTGCGGATACGACGGCGGCGGTGAATGCAGCGAATAACGCGGTTTCTCATGCGCAAGACCTGCTCAATATAATGGGTTGGTTCGCGACGATTTTGGGTGTGGTGCTGACTCTTTTCGGTTTGTTTGCTGTTGGTCTGGGGCTTCTAGGTTTCAGAAGCTACCGCGAAGTACTTTCTTTGGCAAAGGATTTACGCACAAATATGGAGGAGATACGGGCAGATGCTGAGAAAACGCGCTCAGCACTTGTCTATCTTGGTTTCGGTGATCGGCTGCTAAGCCAGAGGGATATAGAGGAGGCACTTGAAAATTATAAAAAAGCGGGCAGTTTATTGCCGAAAGATGCCAAATTGCAATATATGCTGGGCCGTATTTATAGTGGTGCAGGTGATTACGATGCTGCCATTTATGCGCTTGAGTCATCCAGGCCGCAGGATGATGTGAGCCAGGGGAATGTAGAAAAAGAGTTGGGGCTGGCCTATCGTCGTCGAGGTAGGGCGCTCAATCAGGAGGCCGATTATGATACGGCGGTGTTGCACTTAAAGAAAGCGGTTATCTTGAATCCCAGCGATAGCGATGCTCAGGCAATTCTTGGTGGGCTGTACCGACGCAAAGGTGAATATATCCTGGCTTATACTCATTATGAGAGAGCATGGAAGCTGAATCCTGGCTCTTCATATGCGTTGGGCAACCTTGCCAGTCTGGCCCGGTACGAGGGAAAACTGGACGAGGCACGCAGATATTTTGGTTTCGCCGAAGTAGTAGCTACTGACCATATCAAAAAAGGACAGGGAGAGATATACTGGGACTACTATGACCTTGCTCTGGCGCAATTGGCTCAGGGCAAGATTACGGAAGCACAAAAGACCTATGCAACAGCTATCAAAGAGACACCAGGCGAGGCGCAGTTTGATGGTGTGCTAGATAATTTGAGTCTTTTACAAAAAGCCCCACAGCCGATACCAGGGTTGGACGATATTGTGAAGATGATCAAAGCGGCGGCAAATATAATTTGAAGCTGTCCTTACCGTATCATTACTCAGTTTGTAAGAAGCTGCGGGCTATGTAGAGGGCGGCGATGACACGTGCGTCGGTGAGGCGTCCGGTGGCGATGAGTTGCTCGAATGTTGCGAGGGGGATACGTTCTTGCAGTATCTCGTAATCCTCATCGCCTTGCAATGAGCTGGCAGTGAGGTCACGCCCCAGGAAAATAAAACTGCGTGTTGCGAAATATTTCGAGGATGGGCGCAGTTCGCCCAGGTAGGTGAGCCGACCAGGAGCATAGCCAATCTCCTCTTGCAGTTCGCGTGTTGCTGTGGCCTCCATTGCCTCATTTGCCTCAATTGAGCCGCCGGGCAGAATCAGTGCTGGTTCGCCAAAGGCGGGCGAAGGCTCGCTGGTCAAAATGACATCACCTTCTAGCGTAAGAGGGACGATCATAACTTCGTTATCGCGTGCCTCTATAAACTCGCTGCCGTGTTCGTCCAGGCGAATAGCGAAGTATGCTCCCTGATAGGCTGTGGTGGTCATGATGAGTCTCCAAACTATGCATTCTTTTAAGAAATTCTCAGAGATTATAGCACATCTCCCATGAACAACATACAGGACATTGTGTATCATTCATAAGAATTGTGAATAAATGACCATACAGTCGTGTTATTACGATGAAAGGGCGGTATTTTTTAATACGAAAGGAAACCATAGCATGTCTCATACGAATATCACACTCTATGGTACCAACTGGTGCAGCGATTGCAAGCGCAGTAAGAAGTTTTTGGGCGAGCAGCGTGTTCATTATGAATATGTTAATATCGAGGAGGATACGGACGGTCAGGCCTTTGTACAGAAATTGCAGAACGGCGGTATGACTATTCCCACGATTGTCTTTGAGGATGGATCAGCGCTGATCGAGCCGTCGAACGCGGAGTTGGCGGCAAAACTGGGATTGGAAACAAAAGCCAAATGCGAGTTTTATGATCTGATAATTGTCGGAGGTGGCCCAACCGCATTGACAACGGCGATTTACGCGGCCCGCGATGGCTACGATGTGCTGGTGATTGAACGCAGTGGTCTGGGCGGACAGGCTGGCATCACCGAACGCCTCGATAACTACCCAGGCTTCCCAGAGGGCGTGACGGGAGCAGAGTTCGCCGAGCGTGTTATTGCGCAGGCGAAACGCTATGGGGTTGAACTGCTCTCAGCGCAGAATGTGGTCAGCGTCGGCAACGATATGGATGATCATGTTGTCAAAACAGACGCGGGACATATCTATCGCAGCCATGCCGTGTTGCTTGCTACTGGTTCGACGTACAAGCGACTGGGTGTGACGGGGGAAGAGGATTTTATTGGCGCGGGTGTCCACTTTTGCGCGACCTGCGATGGTCCTTTTTACAAAGGCCGGGAAGTCGCAGTAATTGGTGGAGGCAATAGTGCCGTGGAAGAGGCAGCCTTTCTGACGCGCTTCAGTCCGAAGGTGACAATCCTGGTACGTGGCTCCGAACTGAGCGCCAATAAGGTTGCGGCGGATAAGGCTATGGAATCTCCCGAAATTGAGGTGCGTTTCAATACGCAGGTCGTCGAGTTCAAGGGGCAGAACCATCGCATGAATACGATGGTGGTGAAGAATACTGAAACCGGTGTGGTTGAAGAGTTGCACCCGGCAGGAGTTTTCGTCTTCGTTGGCCTCTCGCCCAACAGTAAGCCGTTTACCGGTATCGCAAAAGTGGACGCGCAAGGCTTTATTCTGACTGGTATTGATTTCCAGACCAGCACCGAAGGTATCTTCGCGGCGGGCGATGTGCGCTCCGGCAGCACCAAACAACTGGTGAGCGCGGCAGGTGAGGGAGCTGCGGCTGCACTGGCAATCCGCGAACATCTGCGCGGCCACGATGCCCATACGATGGAGAAGATGCTTGTAGGCTAATAGACTAGCGGGCAGAAAAATGCGGCTACCGCGTGCGGTAGCCGCATTTTTCTGCCCGCTAGTCTACGGACTACAGCAGACCCTTACTTTTCAAGAAGTTTGTCGCTTCCTGTTTGATAGCCTCGCTTGAGGACATACCATTGGTCTTATCAGTGGCAACTTGCTGTTGCAATTGGATGCTTACAGCGGTCGTCAGATCAGGTGCGAGAGGATTCAGAATACTCGGAATATCAGGGTATTTCTGTAATACGGAGTCACGCACGATGGGGGCCGGATTAAACTGCGGGAAGCCGTTTTTGTCGTCTTGCAGGAAAATGAATTTCTGCTGTGTGACGGTGCCGTCGGTGGTGTAGCAAACATTTACCTGTGCCTGACCATGAGTTACGGCATCAAAGCCGATGGCATAGTCAACTTTCGCCAGGCTCTTGAAACTCTTGGTGCTAAAACCATATACCGGTTGCAAGTTGTCAATGAAGCTGATACCGTCACTGGGTGATGCCAGTGTAAGCTTCGATACCATTGGTGCCAGTTGCGAGATGGTCGTGATACCGAGCTTCTGTGACTCCGCCTGTGATGTGCAGATGGCATAGCCATCATTTAATGGCGCTGCGTTGAGCCAGGTGATATGGAATTGTTGCTCAAAGCCAGCTTTCACGGCCTGGTAATCCTTCTGCGGGTCATGTGCTGAAGCAATACCCAGCGCATTTAGTCCCGTTGCCGTAAACTCTGGATAGAGATCAATTGAGCCGCTTTTAATGGCGCTCAAAATGATGGTGCTGTTACCCAACGCGGCTTTCTCGTTGACAGTGTAGCCAGCTTTAGTCAGCAACAAGTTATACATCATCGTGATGAGCTGCGACTCCGTATCAAGCTTACTGGCAATGGTTATTGTGCCCTTTGATGAACTACCCGTACTGGTTGAGCTACCACACGCGGAAAGGATGAGTAGCGGTATGCATACAAGGACGATCAAGAGTTTTGCTCGCGATGATTGTGTCAGGAGAGACATATTTCCTCCTCATGAGTAAATGAACAATGAACGATGATGCAACAAGTGCATCACGAAAATCGGCTATGCTCTGGCTGCCTGTACTGATGCTTGCAGACGTAAGCCTTCAGGCGTCAGGCGGCGCTCCAGCCAACTCATAGCCACCTCTACGATCATTGCCAGCACAGCTACGGGAATTGCGCCGGCGAGAATTTCTGTGTTATTCAGGTTGTACAATCCATCCACGATATAATCGCCGTAGCCACCCGCGCCAATGATGGCCGCCAGCGTGGCAGTGGCGATAATTTGCACCGCGGCGGTGCGTACTCCTGCCGCGACAATCGGTAAAACGAGCGGCGTTCGGATGCGTGTATTCATCTGCCATGTCGTCATGCCCATACCGCGAGCAGCGTCAATTATCGCCGGGTCAATACCGCGAATACCTGTGTAGGTGTTGAGCAAAATTGGCGGAATGCCCAGCACAATCAAGGCCACAACCGTAGGAGTAAAGCCGATGCCGAGATAAGGAAGCGCGGCAATGAGAAAGGCGATGATGGGAATAGCACGCATCAGCCCGCTCAGGTTGACGGCGATAAAAGCCAGCACGGCACTTTTTGATACGACAGCCCCAATGACGACGCCTATCACAATAGCGAAGACAATGGAAAAGAGACAAATCTGGATATACGCGCCGGTTTGCCCTATAAATTCATTATTCGGGTCGGTAATAAACTGTATCAGAGCGTTCATGCTGTCTGGACCTTTCTCTATGCGACTGAAAGCCTACCGCGCCCCCGGTTGAGAGCAATCTGTACCAGCAGCAGCAATAAATCGGCGACAATAGCAAAAAGTGCAATCAAAATAGCGCCAGCGACGACCGCGTCGGTATCATTGGTGGTAATGTTCTTGAAAATGAGGTCTCCGAGTCCTCCTTCGCCTACCAATGAGGCCAGTGATGCAATGCCGATGGTTGTCACAGTGGCAACGCGAATACCGGCGATAATAACCGGTAATGCGAGTGGTAACGTCACACGTAAAAACAATTGTCGTGAGTTCATGCCCATGGCTCTGCCAACTTCTATCATGAGCGGATCAATACCATTGATGCCTGCGGCTGTATTGCGCACTAATATCAGTTGCGCATATAGGATGAGCGGAATAATAGCGGTGGCAAAACTGAGGCCGAGGGCGGGAATAGTGATTAATATACCCAGCAGCGCAATACCGGGAATGGTATAGAGCAGGCCGGTGAGGGTAATCACGGGAAGATACAGGCGGCGATAGCGTGTAACGAGTATTCCGAGCGGTATAGCGATAATGAGCGAAATAAGCATGCTGATGCCGACAAGCTGAATATGTCCCCAGATGAGATTGGGGATGCTTTCCGGGTCCGTCAAATCATAGTTGTAGGGTTGAAGTAAATAATGCATAAAACTCCTCTATAAGGCATGTTACCAAATACAACTACGCGCAAGAGAGCTAAAAATCAGTCCTCTGGTAGGTGATATTGTTACAATGTGCCTGGGAATTGCCATGAACGATGGCGGTAGGAGGGCTATATTCGCTGTAAGTGGGTGTATCTTTATGCTGTGTTGGATAAACAGGTGTGGAGTAATCAGGTAGGGAGCGTTTGCACATGGCTTTGTAGAGAGGCGCACTAATAGAGCATGCGCTATAATCATTCCAATGTGCCGAAGATACGACGTCCGGTCTGTTATCCTGATTATTGCAGTAATGTCCCATATTGTTGACGTTCCTTTGTTCTAGAAAATCGGCGTTACGAGCTATGAGTTAATTATACGAGATAGCTTTGTGAATTGCAAAAAAATTGGAAAGAAAGTTTTAAGGGCAGCAGATTTTTTCGCTGCCTGGTCGCCCTGGCTCCCTTTTGCTCACGAAATACCCCCTATTCATCAGCAAGTGGCAATCGTACAGTAAATACGGAACCGACGCCTTCTGCGCTTTCGGCGGTCAACGTGCCGCCGTGTTGCTCGACAATCTGTTGGGCGCTGGCAAGGCCGATGCCGGTACCGCTAAATTGGTCGGTTGTGTTGCCGGCACGGCGGAACTGTTCGAAGATGTGAGGAATGTCGGCGGCGGGGATGCCGATACCGGAATCGTGTACGGCAAGTACCGCGACCTGACCATTGCCGTTTTCAGCGGCCTCGACTCCTACATTGACGATAACGTCACCGCCGTTGGGACTGTACTTGATAGCATTGGAGAGCAGATTGCCGAGAACGCGCTCCAGCTGAGTTGTGTCCCACTCACCAATGATTTCTTGTTCAGGGGTTTCGACACGCAAGGTGTGTTTTTCAGTTGTTTGCTGATATTCTGCTGTTGTTCTGCGAGCAAGTTCAACCAGATTGGTTGGTTCCCGGTCGAGTTCAATGGGGAGACCCATTTGCAGGCGCGTCAGATTGAGCAACTCATTGATGAGCGTCACCATCTTTGTAGAGGTTGCATCAATTTTGGTTAAGCCACCCACCAGTTGCTCTCTATCCAGTGCGCTGCCCTTCATGACTTGCCGCTTGAGCAACTGGGCATAGCCTTTAATGGTACTGACGGGGTTTTTTAGATCGTGTGTGACAATGGAGAGCATCTCGTCGCGTCCACGAATTGCTGCCTGAGCCGAAAGATAAAGTTCAGCGTTTTCGATGGCGACCGAGGCCATTTGCGCGAATTGTACGAGAATCGCCTCATCGGCCGCGGTGAATTCACCTGCGTACTTATCGGAAAGCTGGATCACACCGAGATTTTGTCCGCTGCGTCCAATCAATGGGACAGCAAGCCAGCCACGCATGGGAGGATGGTGCGCTGCCTCTTTCCCAAAATTCCGCCAGGCAGGATGTTGTTCCAGTTCTTGCTGGGTCAAACGCATGGGTCTATTGGTCTCGCAGACGACTGAGTAGATACCGGAACCATCGGGTTGTGTATCATAATCACGCCAGTGAGCATACTTCTCCGAGAGGGAGACAGCATTGATATCCTGTTGTTCCTGGCCTGTGACGGTTCGCGTGGTAATCGCCTGATGCGCACCGATTACAGCGCGTGCCTGGTCAGTAATGAGCAGTAAACGCTCTTCAAGAGAGTTTGTTGATAGAATTACAAGGGATGCCTGTGTCAGCTTTTGCAGACTCTCAGCGTGTTCTCGCTCGTGTTGTATCGCCTGCTTGCGCATGTGCGCTATCTGGAGATGGGTGCCTACGCGAGCCAGTAGTTCGCGTGAGGAGAACGGTTTGATGAGATAATCGTCCGCGCCCGCTTCTAATCCCTCCACGGCAGATTCCTCGCCTGCGCGGGCTGAAAGCAGCACAAAAGGGATATCGCGTGTTTCAGGATTGGTACGCAAGGCGGAAAGCAACTGGAAGCCATCCAGTCCGGGCATCATCACATCACTAAGAACAAGGTCTGGTTTTTGCCTGTGTATGGCGGCGAGGGCAGCGTTGCCATCAGCCACTGTCTCAACTAACCAGTACTTGCTGAGCAAGCGTTTGACATAATCACGCATGTCTGCATTGTCATCCGCGAGGAGAATACGTGTTGTGGATGCTTGCGCGGGTTCGCTGATATAGTTCTGGTGTGCTGTTTCTGCTGTGATGGTATTGGGTTGATCGCCGACTTGTTCGTCTTGCTCGACTGGCAACCAGTGTGCGGCTTCTTCAATGTAAGGGGATGCATACTGAATAACAGGATTGAGGTCGTGCTGTGTAGTCTCGCGAATACGTTCAGACGGCAGGTGGGCCACACCTGATGGAATGGAGACGGTAATCGTTGTTTCCACATTGACAGTACTATCTACTCGCACAGTGCCACCGTGGAAGTGGACAAGTTCGTTCACAAGCGCTAGACCAATACCGGAGCCTTCGTGTGTGCGCGTGCGCGTACCCTTGACCTGATGAAATCTTTCAAAAAGATGGGGTAGCTCTTCTGCCGGTATGCCGATGCCGGTATCGCTTACCGCCAGTTCGATTGTATTGTCCACTGGACGTATTGTGACCGCAATCTGACCCGAAAATGTGAATTTAAAAGCGTTAGAGAGCAGGTTCAGCACAATTTTCTCCCACATATCGCGGTCTATGTACACTGGCTCGGCGAGTGGTGGGCAATCTATGATGAGTTGCAAGCCGGCTTGCTCCACGGCGGAATGGAAAACGCTGGCTAATTCGGCGGTGAACGCGGCCAGGTCGGTGGGTTCGTAAACTGCTTGCAGGCGGCTTGCCTCGATACGTGAGAAATCAAGCAATGTATTGACCAGTTTGAGCAGGCGTAACCCATTGCGGCGTATAATCTCAAGGCGTTCGCGCTGGTATGGGGATAAAGGATGTTCGCTGTCGGCGAGCATATCTTCCACGGGGCCGAGCAACAGTGTGAGCGGTGTGCGGAATTCGTGGCTGACATTGCTGAAGAAGGTGGTTTTGGCACGGTCTAATTCAGCCAACGTTTCCGCTCGTTCGGTCGCTTCCTGATATGCACGCACTTTGGCGATGGCATTGGCAATTTGCCCTGCGACCAGCCCAAAGAAATTGCGATAATCATTGTCGAGATTTCCTAATGGACGATACCTGCTACAAGCAAACCATAAGGAATGGATTGACCGGGACGCGACATCGGCAGTACCAGAGCGGAATGTGGCATGCTATTACCGGTTTGAAGCGTGGTGAAGTTTAATTGTGCGGGAAGTGCAGGTATAAATGCTGGCTCACCTGTACGGATGACCTGGGCCATTGACCAGAGACCTGAACATTCTCCTGATTGTGGTATATTGACAACCATTGGGCAAGATTCGCTGTCGGGGTAGAGTCCATACATGCCAACCTGAACTGCTTGCGTCCCATTTGTTGCCTGTTCTTGCAGGAGATAAAGCAAAGCGAATGGAATGTCGGCGGCATTTTCGGTAAGAGTTTTAGCCGCGATGAAACAAACCTCCTCCGCGTTTTGCGCATCGGAAGAACGTTCTGCCAGTTCATGTAGGGTATGGAGTCTGCGTTCGCCAATTACCTGACCGGTCGTCTCGGTGACGGCGGTAAAGACGCCGCTTATGCCGCCTGTCTCGTCGCGGATGGGGCTGTAAGAAAAAGTGAAATAACATTCTTCAACGTAGCCGTTGCGGTCCAGAGGCAACATCTGGTTATAAGACCATGTGGCCTCGCCACATGTCAGAACGCCATCAAGCATGGGGCCGATGATATGCCAGATTTCGGGCCAGCACTCGCGTCCGCGTTGTCCCATCGCTTTAGGATGCTTGTTAGCACCAAGTATCGGACAGTAGGCATCGTTATACAGCATTACGAGTTCTGGCCCCCACCAGATGAGCATGGGGAAGCGCGAAGCCAGGCAGATACTGATGGCAGTACGCAAACTTTGCGGCCATTGTTCAACCGGGCCAAGGGGTGTTGACGACCAATCGAGAGTACGCATCAGTTTCCCCATCTCGCCACCCCCCGCGAAAATATCATGAATCGCGGATGCATTCACCGATGCAGGTACGCCTTCCATGCAAGTGTCTCCTTACAGAAAAAATTCTCAGCAAGCAAATAGTATTGTGATGCTATGCAAGGCCGTCTGACAATTACTTACAGTCCCTGAAGATATCCATCGAAAATATGTGGCATACCCCTTCATTCCATTCTTCGCCCGCTATCACAGATATTCTGCTTCAATTCTAATGCTTCAGGTGTTATAAGTCAAACACAACATTAGATCAGGTTCTTGATGTAGTTGCATTCTCTGTTTGCTGGCGCGTGCGGGAAATGGCGCGGTTAATGCTGGCAAGGGTGACGAACCCGGGAGATTCGTGTGTGTCTTCATCTTCGATAGCGAGCGCGGGGGCGTTGGTCTGGAGGAGTTGCAGCATGGCTTGTAGTAGTGTGGTAGTGGAAGAACAGGTTGGCACATCGCCCCAATGAGCCGAGGAGACTACCTGTGGTTCCTCGGCTACAGCATCGGTGACGGGCAAATACTCCAGTTGGCGCAAGATATTTTCTGCCCCGACGAGTTGGCTGACAAACTCATCAGCCGGGTGCGCCAGCAGTTCTATTGGCGTGCCAAGTTGTATCAGTTTTCCGCCGTGCAACACTGCTATCTGGTCGCCCAGTTTAAAGGCTTCTTCAATATCGTGCGAGACAAAAAGGATCGTTTTCTGTACGTCACGCTGGACGCGCAGTAATTCATCCTGCATACGGGCGCGAGTGATGGCATCAAGTGCGCCGAAGGGTTCATCCATCAACAGGATTGCGGGATCGGTTGCCAGCGCACGTGCTAAACCTACGCGCTGTTGTTGTCCACCGGAAAGCTGGCGTGGGAAGCGTTTTCGATATTCATTGGGTGGTAGCCCGACCAGTTCCAGGAGTTCATCAACTCGTTCCGCGAGACGTTTTTTAGACCAACCCCCGGCGATCTCGGCGGTGACTCGGATGTTCTCGGCTATGTTCATGTGAGGAAACAAGCCAACTTGCTGAATCACATAACCAATACGGCGGCGCAGGGTAATAGGATTCTCTTCCAGCACATTTTTGCCGTCAATGACAATCGCACCGGAGGTTGGCTCGATCAGACGGTTGACCATGCGCAAGAGTGTTGTTTTGCCGGAGCCGGACGTTCCTACCAGCAGACAGGTACTACCCTCCGGCACCTCAAAGGTGACGGCGTCAACAGCGGGTGTCTCTGCCCCTGGATAGACCTTTGTAATTTCTGAAAACGCTATCTTCGCCATACTCATGATGCTCCTCTTTACTTGCCGTTTGCTACATATTCTTTCAGATTATAAGCGACGGGACTGTCATATGTAAAGGTGCATAGCCACAATCAGGCTATAATAGACTGCATTAACCCAAAGCGGTGATATGCTTCCGTTTATCTTTGTATATCATGCTGTCTTTTGTATTGCGTCTATTTTCTATGGAGAGCCACATGCAGCCTAAAATTGTATACAGACTGGCCGTCGTTATTGCAGTGCTGGTTGTTGCCAGCGCGAGTGTTATCAGTGTCAAGCTGATGGCCCAGGCCAAACAAGACCAACCCTTTGTTTTACAAGGTCAGTATGTCCCATTGACCGCACATGCTCAAGTACTTGGGGCAGCCAATGTACAACAGCAATTGAATCTTTCAATCGGGTTACAGTTGCGCAATCAGCAGGAGTTGGACAACCTGCTAAGTGAAATGTATAATCCGCGCTCCTCTCTGTATCATCACTTTCTGACACCACAGGAATTTAATGATGAATTTGGCCCGACGCCTGACCAGCAACAACAGGTCGCCAATTATTTGCACAGTCAGGGCTTAACCATCAATAGTATTTCGCCCAATGGGTTGCTGATTGACGCCAGTGCGACCGTGAGTCAGGTGGAAGCCGCATTCAGGGTGGCAATCAACAATTACCAGTTGGGCGCGAACACATTTTATGCCAATGCTACTGCTCCCACTATTCCCGCATCGCTCTCGTCGCTGATTGCCTCAGTTGGTGGTTTGGATAACAGCGTCCATATGCATCCCTTACTGCATCGGATGAGTCCGCAAGTGGGAAAGGGAAGCAAATCGGGGTCAGGTACGCGGGTAGCGCATATTATGCCAAATGCTACCGTTTCTGGCTTTGGGCCGCCAGACCTGACGAGTGCCTATGATGCAGCGGCCTTGCAACAGGCAGGTGATGCCGGAAATAATCAGACCGTCGCGGTTTTTGAACTGGACGGCTACCAGAGTTCCGATATCACGCGGTATCTCCAGAACTACAGTCTTGGCTCGCCGACTATCAGCAATGTGTTGGTAGATGGCTATAATGGAGCGGCAGGTGCGGGCGCAATCGAGGTTGAACTGGATATCGAAGTGGTCGCGGCCATGGCTCCGAAAGCCAATCAGATCGTTTACGAGGGGCCAAACACGACGCAAGGCGTCAACGATACCTACAACAAAATCGTCACGGACAACAAAGCGCAGGTGATGACGGTGAGTTGGGGCGAGTGCGAGACGGCTTCCGGCACCTCTGAGTTGCAGACGCTCGACAGCATTTTCAAGCAAGGCGCGGCACAAGGTATTTCTATGTATGCCGCCGCCGGAGATTCAGGCGCGTATGATTGCAACGATACCAATCTGGCCGTAGATTCGCCTGCCAGCGATCCTTATATTACCGGCGTGGGCGGTACCAATCTGCAACTGAACGGTGGTGCTTACGGCAGTGAGTCGGTATGGAGCAATCCGACTGATACACAACGCAGTCCCGAAGGTTCCGGCGGCGGCGGTGGTATCAGCAACACCTTTGCGCAACCTACGTGGCAAACTGGCTCCGGCGTGAGTAACCAGTATAGCAACGGTAATCGCGAGGTGCCTGATGTTTCAGCTGATGCTGATCCCGCATCCGGCTATGCAGTTTACTGCACAGCCTCCGCTGCCGGCTGTCCATCAACTGGTTGGATCGAGGTTGGTGGTACCAGCGCCGCCGCGCCTCTGTGGGCAGGTAGCACGGCGGCGATAAACTCGTACTTGCAACAGCAAGGCAAATCGCGGGTGGGTTTCGCCAATCCCGTCATTTATGGACTGAACAACACGCAACAGCAGTACGCGCCGTTTCACGATGTGACGAGCGGCACTAACCTGTACTACCCTGCTACGTCAGGCTATGACGAGGCAAGCGGCTGGGGTTCGCCCGACGTCTACAACATCGCACGTGATATTGCCGGCGGCAACGTTCCTCCGCCAACGCCGACGCCCGGCCCGACCAATACGCCAACGCCAAACCCGACGCCTACCAATACCCCGACCCCAGTACCGACGGATACGCCAACTCCGGCACCAACCGATGCGCCAACGCCAGTACCAACCATTACACCTAATCCACCGCCGACTGGTTCGCTACTACAGAATGGCGGCTTCGAGAATGGTTCTGTCCCCTGGCAGGAGTCTTCGGCGGGCGGTTACGAAATCGTGGACCCGACCAATCCGCATACTGGTCAGTACAGCGCCTACCTTTGTGGCTATAGCAGTTGCTCCGATACTATCAGTCAGGTTTTCACTGTACCCGCCAACGTGAACACGATCACCATCACCTATTGGTGGTATGGTGATACCTCACGTACCTCTCATTCTTGCACAGATTCGCTGAATGTGACCCTGATGGATAGCAATGGTAGTGTTATTGGCAATGTGCAAAAGGCTTGCAACTATGATGCGACGCAGCAATGGCAGCAAGTCACGTTCGATGCGACCAGCATACTTGCGCAATATACTGGTCAAACGGTGGCACTTTCTTTTACAGGTAAAACGTCATCTTCGTACTCTGTAACGACGTCGTTCTTTGTGGATGATGTCGCGGTGAACGCGGGTTAGGGTGGGTGTAAAAGCGCGAGCAGAGACAATGGGGTCATAATTAAGCATGGGCCTTGCATCGCGAGGCTCATTTCTTATTGAGAAGAAAAGGGTATATTGCCGTGAGGCGGCTAAGTGGTCAACATCGCTTCCTTCATTGGGATTCCTTGCAGCGTTTGTTGCATGAGCATCTGGAGAACAGCATCTATGCTATGCGTTTGCTGGTAGACGGCGATTTGGCGGTCAGCCCCGGTGCCATGCGTCGCGGTCAGCAGAGCGCGTAAGGAGGTGATCTCGCGGCGACTGCCCAGGTCGTCGAGGACTCCATCTACGAAATCGAGCAATTCCTTGATGGCCTGGCGCATACTGAGGCGCTGCCCTTGTGCAAAATCGAGGATGTCGGCATCCAGGCCCCAGCGCATCGCTCGCCACTTGTTCTCCTCGATCAAGCGCGTCGGCAGGATCGGGGCAGTCAGACCTTGCACCGTGTTCCGGTACAGCGTTGCCACGAGTGCCTGGCAGAGGGCGACCAGCGCGATCATCTCGTCGAACGTTGCCGGCATATCAAAGATGCGAAACTCAAGCGTCGGAAAGAACGGATGTGGGCGCACATCCCACCAGATATCCTTCCCATTGTCAATACACCCGGTTTGCACCAGCGTCTGGACATAAGAATCGAAGTCCTCACTTGAGGGGAAATACTCTGGGATGCCACTGCGCTGGGACGTCTTCCAGATGACCGAGCGAAACGATTTGAGGCCGGTAAGGCGACCTGCCCAGAAGGGGGAATTCGTCGAAAGGGCGAGCAGGTGAGGTAGCCAGCTCCGCACCTGATTCATCAGGGCGACGGCCATCTCGTGGCTGTCTATGCCGATATGGACATGCAATCCATAGATCAATTCGCAGCGAACGGCGTCCTGGTACTCCTCCTCCACGCGCTGATAGCGTTCAAAGGGAGAGAGAGGTTCTTGCCACCATAGCGCGGTGGGATGGGAGCCTGCGCTGATGAGCGCCAACCCTTCTTCCGCTACCAGATGCGCCAGATTCGCCCGCATCGTGCCCATTTCTTGTCGTGCGGCCTGGATATCCGGCGAGATGCCAGAGATGATTTCGACCATGGATTGGTGCAGTTCTGGCTTGATCTGCTCACCAAAGATGGGTAACCCTCGTTTCAGGACGGCTTCGATGCGTGGACGCAACTGACCGGTGGTGCGGTCAACGAGTTGATATTCTTCTTCAATTCCTATCGTAAAACGCTGCGACATTATATGCCTCCTGTGCTTTGTGGATATATGTCATGACAAATAACTGACAACATGACAGGAGCGACTCTATATAGATACCAGTAGAGGACGCTCCTGCTATGTTGATAGGCATGTGCCGCCTCAAATCGGACGGTGCAGCCCTGGATCCGTTGGCTGGACTCTGTGCTCATCAGGGTACCTATTGCAGAGGTTTGAGCCTGTTATTCATTGCAGCAATGAAATGTCATGGGCTCCCTGTTCTCTGCTATCCACATTTCGTTCCGATTGAACTCGATCTACCTATTATGAGAAGCATACTCCTGATTTATCACACACCTCTCACAATGAAGAGGTTGAATGTCACGAATGCAATACAAAAGGTTCCGCTACCATTTACTTTTCTCGTAGTCGTGTTGGTTCATTCAGCATGGAGGAGAGTTTTGTTAGCGTGACGGATTTGTGTGAGAGAAGCTACGGGCTGTGATTTGCCTGTGAAGTTCAGGCCTTATACTTACATGGTGTAAAGATGTCCATGTGCTATCTATGACACCATGCCGAGTTGTGTGTAAAGACCAGTAGGAAGCAAGCAAGCGCAGGCGCAAAATTGGTGCCGCCTCTCTCCAGTATGTGACAGTGCGGGAACAGACCGCGCAGGGTCCTCGAGCCGTTTAGAGTCTGGTTGAGCCGGCTCACGGCGCTGGCGCTGGGGGCGACTCCCAACAGTTTTTCCGCCACGTGTCCCACCCGATGGGTACTGGTGCCACTGACAAACATGTCTGTCAGGGCTTCTGCCACCTCTGGTTCATAGCGTGCATAGCGCTCAAACACCTGCGTATGGAAGGCCCCAGCCCGATCTCTGGGAACCCGAAGGTCCTCAATGCGCCCGGTAGGGGTTACCAGATCGCGGGTGTAGGACCCGTTGCGATAGCCTCGGCGCGTGAGCGTGCATTCGCCCCACGAGGTGCCGATGCACTGCTCTAATTCTTCCCGCATGACTTGTTCGAGCAAGACTTGGACGGCACTCACGGCCAGTCGGCGTAAATGCTGACGAAACTCCTCTTGCTCCGGCACGACGGGTGACGATGACTGCGCGGTTGAACTTTCCGGGGACGATGTGATAGGCTTGTGCTTAGGGACAAGCATAGCTTTCTCCTTTCGAGAAAAACAGGGAACAATCAATGCCTGTCGTATCCTCTCTGCTCCCCCTCTTCGCAAAGCCTCTGCTTTATACAATACCTGGCATGGTGTCGGTTTTTTTTGCCTGCTTGACCAGTAGGCCGTGGCAGAGCAGGCCCGCACGTAACCGGTGGTGCAGCCTCTCCGGAAGAGGCCGAAGATCCCACTAGCGATCCCTCAGGCAAAGTGTGATGGACGAGTGATGAGAAAGCCCCCTTTTGTGACTCCTCCGTGGGGTTCCTGGATTATACTTGCTTCGGAAGACCTCTCTGATCCCTGGAGGTCAGCAGGATCAAAGCGGGAAAAACCCAGTCAGGAGGAAAAAATGAATCGATACAGAAAGACCGCCATCATTGCGGGAGTCTTACTCATCACGGCGACGGTTGCCAGTCTCCTTAGTATACCATTTTCAGCACCGATGAATGCGCCAAATTATCTGGCGAGTGTTGCTGCCAATGCAAACCAGGTCACATTCGGAGCACTTCTTAAGTTTGTCGCTGCTGCGGCATCGGCGAGTATCGCCATTGCGTTCTATCCACTCCTCAGAAAATCTCATGAAGGTCTGGCTCTTGGAGCCGTTGGTTTCAGGCTGATTGAGGGGGTGTTCTATATCGCTGGGGTCATGTGCCTCCTAGTGCTAGTGACATTAAGCCAAGAATTTGTCAAAGCTGGAGCTGCGAATTCCTCGTATTATCAAACATTAGGTGTCGTCGTCGTAGCGGCATATCATTGGGTGGGCAATGTGGGGTCGCTGCTGGCTTTTAGCCTGGGTGCTCTGATGTATTATGCCATCTTCTATCACACAAGACTGGTTCCTCGATGGTTATCAGGTTGGGGTCTGGTTGGAGCCACATTGTGTCTGGTGGCCGGCATGTTCGTCATGCTCGGTCTCATCGGTCCTTTGTCGACGTTCCAGGTCGTTTTGGCTCTTCCCATCGCCGTGCAAGAGATGGTTCTAGCGGTCTGGCTGATCGTGAGAGGCTTCAAGTCATCTGCCATCGCTTCCCTGTCTGCCAAAAACGAAGCCCAACCGCCGTTGGCAGCCGACTCGGCGCGAAGCGCCGAAGCACGCGCCAGTAGGTTGTCTGGCATCTGATTGAACATGGCCTTCATCACGGAGGTGAGATCTCCCTGCTTCTTGGCATGCATGGTCTGGAAGCCCCGGCGCTCTGAAGCCGTGGCTTTTTTGGAAATGCTCAATATCCACTTTGGCAAATATCATTTGACATTTATTGTCTGTCAAAAGCATGGAGTATTGCATTACTGTTCTGGCTGTGTTGTAGTGACGAGTAAGTCTGTAGTGGGGGAAGATGGTTTTTGTTTCTAACTGAAGAATAACCCAGGTGGTCCGAAGCGGTAAGCCAGACCTTCTGGGTTATTCTTGTAAGGCAAGATCCAAAAAACGGCAATCTTGCTTGGCAATGTGTGCGCCGTACAAGCATAAAACTGTCAAGTTCATTTGAACCATGCCAAACAATTTTTACTACTGTGGCATCTTTGATTCTACTTCTCTGATACCGGTGTTTGTGAGTTCATAAGCTAAAGTTCCGTCCTCGGATTTACCATCAGAGAGCAAAAAGCCTTTGCCTAATAAATTGCTGATATCTCGTCGAATATTGGCAGGTGGTGGCTCTTTAGCTTCCTTATATTTTGCCATTATATCGTCTGAGGTAAAATGAGCTTGTCCCTGCCTTACTTCACACCAGTAACCGAACACCAGAATTTTATCCAGATGAGTTTGTAACTTAAACTGCCGGAAAAACTCGTTCAACGTTTGCGGTTTCGTTGCTCTTGGAAGATAAGTTACTTCACCCTGAATGATTTCTTCTTTGGTTGAATGAGTAATTGGGTTAGTCGAACTAAATTGACTGATGAGGCGATCGCTCTCATTTAAAACGAAATCTCTGTCTGGTGCAGAAACTTCAACTTCCCATTCGCTTGTACGAACCCTAATGCGGAATTGTCCTTCCTTTGCTAGTTCATCTACTACTTCGTTGTTTTCCATGTTTGGCTCCTTTCTTTCGTATGGTACTGGCTTGTTTCACTTCATTGCTCATTTTATCGAGAAGAAGTGTTGTTGACTGCTGCATTGCCATTCAACAATTCCTCCACGTACCCTTCGCCATCTGGAGTGATAACCCAAGTTTTTTGTTTATCAGGTGTGAGTGGTCCATCAATAATGTACACCTTTTTGATGCATTGACTCATTACATCAGATGAATTTTTGGGCTTGGGGGTACGTAGCTTCCCATAAATTTCGAGAATATCTGCTTGTGTAAAGTACTCTGCCTTACCTGTATGCAACAGATAGTAAGCCGCACAAACGAAACGGGCTGAATGTGACTCTGGATTGGCTTTATGGAAAAACGCATTAACTGACATACTTGAGGGTAACCGTAATTCCGATGACTCTTGTTTGTCACTGTTCTGTGAAACGGTAGCACTGGAACGTGTGTTTTCATGCGCGTTAATCAGCCATTGTAAAATGATTGGAAAAGCTGTATTACGATACGGCTCATCAACTTCGTTCGCAATGGTTACTGCTTTAAGCAGTGACTCAGTTAAAAATTGTCTTTGATCATCCATTTCTAAAACTTGCTCCTCCATTTGAAAAGCTACTACGTCGAAACGTGAAAATTTGTGCAACACTTTTATCTCATGCTATGCCTTAGCGAGCTAACAGCAATCCAGTGGATTACTATTAGCTCACTTCGAGAGATTACTGACTAGATTGTTAACCTTAACAGTCCAGCCGTATGACCTCAATTGTGAGTGAAAGTTCGATTGAACCGAATCTGACGCTCACGCGAAAGCACAAAGGCCTCAAGAGTTGCTCCTTTCTTACTAAGGAGGACCAATTACACCCACTCTCCCACTTAAAAAATTTGCCTGAATCAGATGAATCTGATATAATATAGGCGAAGTTAAAGATAGGCTAGTGGGCTAAAAGCCTCCTACCGGCATCATTGGCGTCACCTGTATCCTGGACAGAGCGGTGACGCTTCTTTTTGTAGCAAATTCTGCTCTCTTTATAGAAGATACCACATCTGAATGTAGAAGTCAATAGATACGTAGAAGGTTCCTGTATGGTATATACAAAGTGTGTATACACGGCTGAAACGAGAGAAATTTATTATCCACTTTTGTAAAATGAAACTTTTTGTGCGTTCTGATGGGGAAATGAAAGTGGCATTAGCTTGAGAGTTGGACGAAAAATTATTAGTAAGTCTTTGACTCACGGTTCGCTCATTTTTTAGGCGGTTTTTAAGAATTGCTCCGTGAGTTGGGTGTTTTGAGGCCGAAAGATCGAGCAGGGGTACCTCTGCTGCCCAAAGATTCGAACGAATCGTCCCAAAGAGTATATGTTTCGAGCCTTTGAAGAGTAGCCAAGTCCCATTTCGACGGAAAATGCTTGATCCTGGCCTAAGCCATCGTCCTCAAATGAGGAAAAGCGATTGTTTTGTCATCGTTTTTCCTCATTTGAGGGGAAAACAATTCATTTTATGCCCTAAAAAATGAGCGAACCGTGAGTCTTTGAGATACAACACCTGTAATTACGTAAATATTACCTGCTGTTTCTCCTCAGTGGTAACTTGTTACCACTGAGGAGAAACAATATCTTTGTTGATGTATGTTTCAAATTAGGACTATTTTGCTGTCAGTCTGAACGCCAAACTTAATTCTAAAATGGCTTCCTAAGCTGCTTCTGGATTAATTTTGAGTTGCTGGACTTGGATAAAAAGCATTTAACTTGCGTTTTTGATGGTGAAAATAACAATAATTACTTGGCATGTATCGGTAAGGTATTGACTGATATATCAGGGTTTGCCACAGCTACCACAATTTATTAGTGTGGTCAACAATTTAGTGCCACTTGGGTTAAGGAAACATTTTACCGCTATTTCTTTGAATATTACCTTGCATAAAATCCGTAGCTTTGCCCCCAAACATGCTAAACCTTGAGAAGGTAATCGAGGTGCGAAAACATTTGGTTGTACCTAAAAAATACCTACCATGTATATTATGCAATTAATTTGGCCTATAGCGATGGTTCAAGTGGCATAAATAAATACCTACTCAGTAACCGTCTCGTAATTTCGTATAATGGAGGCTTGTAATGTTCGTTACTGAAATAGCCATTTAATTAAAATCTTCGTTTCACCATGTGGAAATTCTGTTTGCAGATAAGCATAAACCAGCGAAGTGTATTTATATCCTCTTCTTCCACGAGTCCGAGTGATTAGCTTCATTTTCATCAAGTCATGAGGAGGGCGGCTGCGAATAGTACTTTCTTTCAGGGAGAGCCATGTTGCAATCATTGGAACAGTCATTGCTGTTCCTTCGTGTTCAGCTAGCAAATGCAGAATAGAACGTTGTAACTTTGGCAGCTTTTGAATCCGCCGAATGAGAGAATCAAGCTTACGTTGTTCTACTTGTGACAGAGATAGATCAGGTAATCTAAAGTTAGCTGTATTTGATTTTGATGTGGTTATATTCGAGAAAGAATCACTCAGTGGCTTTTCCCCGGTAATGACTTGCCGAATAATTGCTTGATCAACCTCCAATACTTGAGAATCTGAGGCATGAGAGCCATTGGGAAAACCATCGATTCTAATGCTGAGTTTGCTCAGTAAATCAATCTGGCTTTGTAACCTCTGGATTTCATTATCTTTTAATGTTACTATCTCTTCGAGTTCATTAATTTTCTGTAAAAGTTTTACTCGCTCATCATTAGCTGTTGGTGCGTTGGGGGCATTGACTATCATGCTCCGTAGTTCTTTTAGCATCGCGTTATCGAGCTTACGCAATGTTGGTTGAGTTATCGGGGCATGTGTTGGTGTTGATCCGACGTGAAAGGTGCGACGAAGCCTGATATGTAAAATGTTTACTTGATTGTTATATATCACGATTGCTTCGCCAGGCTGTAACTTCCTTATCATTATCTCAACCTCGGCCGATGGGAGAGGAATCAAATCCTTATAAACTTTCAAGTCTATAGGGTGTATAACTTTATGCAGGAAAAGCAGTGATGCCTGTGTAAGAACATCCTTTTCTACTTTGGCTGACCTTTGGCTGATTAGAATAATTCCCAGACCACGCTTACGCCCCCTAAGTGCGATACGTGTTAGTATTTGTTTGAGTGGGGTACCCGCGCCTTGTGGAATGAATTCGTGAGCTTCTTCAAGCACTATCTGATAGGGTTGTTTAGATGAAGAGCAGGCTGCCCACAAACTAGTAAAATACTGCACCAAAAACTCATATGCTTCATCTTGAGTGAAATCACTTAAGTCGAGAATAACAGAAATGCCTCTCGTGACCGAAATTTCAGCAAGTTTGGCAGCATTACCAGGGCCTACCTCCAATTCAGAATGTTCAGAACGCCCAGCTACAAGAACTTCAAATCTTTCCTTGAGTCCCCAATATTCGCCTTCAATATCTACAATGGTAAGAGGTAAACCACTGGAAAGGAGTTCTTCAATTAGAACTGCGGCTGTGTTAGTTTTGCCAGAACCGGTAATTCCGAGTACAGCAATACTCCTGCCAACAAGTGTTTGAGGTTGTAGTTGAAACTTATTTGAGCTATCAATACTTAGAACTGGCATAGAACGTTTTTTCCTTTCCCCTACAATTGTACCACTATTGGCAACAGGTCTGAAGCGGCTTCATCACTGATTCTGAATAGATGGAACCAAATGAGTATTCACATGACGCAATTATGAAATATACAGTAAGCCATGCATATCAATAAACAGGCTATACCTTGACGCTGGGAAGCACAACCTCATAGAATTGTACTAACATGTTATTTATTGAACAGCCAGCACAAAGGAAAAGCAACCATGACCACCACAGAACATACTGATGATACCGCAAGCATCATTCGTCCTCACGAAGCGAAAATGGTTATTAACGGGCAACTTGCCGATGCCAGCAACGGCGAAACTTTCCCGGTCTACGATCCTGCGACGAACAATGTACTGGCATATGTGCCGAAAGGGACGATTGAGGATGTGGAGCGGGCGGTTGCCAGCGCACAGGCGGCGTATGAGAGCGAGGAATGGCGCAAGATGAGCGCCAATAAGCGCGGGCGTTTGCTGCACGGCTTGGCTGCTCTTGTGCGTCGCGACCACGAACGGCTGGCGACTATCGAGATGCTGCATACGGGCAAAACGTGGTCACAGGCTTTTGGCGACGTGGACGACTGCGCGGAGACGTTTGAGTATTACGCGGGATGGACGACCAAGATTTATGGGCAGAGTAGTGCGGCTTTTAACCAGCACCTGGGGTATACATTGCGCGAGTCGGTGGGGCCGTGCGCTTTGATTGTGCCATGGAACTATCCAATTGGCATAGCGGCGTGGAAAATTGCGCCTGCTCTCGCGGCAGGCAATACCGCCGTGCTGAAACCGGCCTCGTGGACACCGTTGACGGCTATCGAGTTGGGCAAGCTGGCGCTGGAGGCTGGTTTTCCGGTGGGCGTCCTCAATGTCGTGACTGGCCCGGGAGCGCAAATTGGCTTTCACCTCGCAAAGCATCCGCGTATCCAGCGTGTCTCTTTCACTGGCGAAACTACCACTGGACGTTTGTTGATGGAGGCGGGGGCGTACAATATGCAGCGTCTCTCGTTGGAACTTGGCGGCAAGGCACCCAATATTGTGATGAATGCGGCTGATATGGACGAAGCGGTTGAGGGTTGTGTCGGTGCGATTTTCCGCAATCAGGGCGAGAATTGTTGCGCGGGTTCGCGGCTCTTTGTGCAAGAAGGTATCTATGACGAGTTTATGCGTCGCTATCTGGAGCGTGCCAAAAGCATCAAAGTTGGGCCGGGGAGCGATCATAGCAGCGAAATGGGACCGATTATCTCAAAGGGCCATCTTGAAAAGGTGCTGGGGTACGTGCAAAAAGGTATTGCGGAAGGAGCGACATTGCTCTACGGCGGTGAAGCTCCTGCGGATTTGCGAGCGAAAGGCGGTAATTGGATGCTGCCGACAATACTCACGGATGTGCAGAATAGCATGTGTGTGGCGCAAGAGGAAATCTTCGGCCCAGTTGTGACCGTAGAAAAATTTTCGACGGAGGCCGAGGGATTGGCACTGGCGAATGACACGATTTATGGTCTGGCTGCCGCTGTCTGGACAAGTGATACGCAACAGGCTTTGCGCATGTCGAAGCAGATTAAAGCTGGTATCGTCTGGGTCAACACATACAACAAAGTTTACTGCGAGATGCCTTTTGGCGGCTACAAACAGAGTGGTATTGGGCGCACACTAGGGCCGCGCGCTATCGAGTTCTTTACCGAGGAAAAAACGGTTATTCTGAAGGTAGCAGACCTGTAACAGGATATTACACAACAAAAAGCACGGCAACCACTGGCTGCCGTGCTTTTTGTTGTAGGATGGTAAACTATTGCACAATGACCGTTAAATTCATGCCCGGATGGACGGTACAATACAGGTGATAGGTGCCGACGGTGTTGAATGGACCAACGGTATGGCTATCATTCCCGTTGAATTGCACGTTTACAGTTGGTGCGCCGCTCTCCTGGGCGGGTTTGGGGTTGTTGTTTACCCACGAACCGTTATTGATAATGTGAATGACGGACGCATCATCAACGAGGTTGATATTACCACCCTTGCTGATGGTGACGCTGGGCTGCGCGAAATTGTTATCTGTCATATGCACAGTAACAGTGTTGCCACCACTAGTAGTGTCGTTGTTCCCAGTGGCAGTACTGCTACTGCTGGAACCGCCGCCACAGGCTACAAGCAGGGCAGATAGAAGACCTAATAAAACAAAAGCCAGTGAAAGCTTTTTCATTGTACCAATGCTCCCCTATATAGAACCTTGAAATGTGGGATACACCTCTGTATTCCCCTACTATATATTATAATTTCAGGAGTCTACCTGAGCGGCCATCAGCTAAATCCCTGAGAAGGAGCATCGGGAAAAGTCTGATGAGATTACATGGTTGTCCATCCAGCGAGTTGCAGTGTTGTACCATTGGAGATATCGGCGAAAACGGTTGGATTGCCGCCACTCGTAGAGCCGAAGAGCAATTTGTATTCGTTCGTGCTTGGATTGAATCCTTGCAGCGCGTACAGGCTGGCATCATGCGAAACATTCGACCAGAAGTATTGACTGAACGGGCAAAGCGCCTGCGAACCGTCGCTGTCAGTAGTCAGGCGCGTCAGGCCGCTGCCATCGGTATTGACGGTCCAGAGGCCATTCTGGCTGGTATCAACGCCACTGGCAGGGGCGGCATTCTCGACGAGCAGTAGAAGCTTTGTCGGCGTAATGGCTCGTATTGTGGTCACAGCGACATTTGGATTGCTAAGAAGGGTGGTTGAAGCGTTGGTATTGATATTGTGCATACTGACGGTGCTGGGACCGCTATGGAACATAGGGTCGCCGGTGCATTGGCTGGTGAAAATTGTTGTGGTGTCGAAGCTAGTATCAAAGCTCCAGCACGAGGTCGTATTGGCGATCTGTTGCAAACGGCTATCGGACTGGTTGGCACCATTGTTGATATTGAGCAGATATAAACCTTGCTGGGTTGCATCAGAATTGGGTATAAATCCTGTCAATACGACGTGTGAATGGTCGAGCCAGGTACGCGGCATATAGCCCTGATTTCCTGCCGGTATCAATTCTTTCCGCAACGAGCCATTTGTCAAATCGAGCAGAAAGGCAGGAGGAACTCCCGTCGGCGCACCCTGATCGAAAATGACGTATTGTTCGTTGGCAGACCACTGTGCGCTAAAAATGCTTTGTCCCGCCGGGGCGCACAACAATGTTTGTACATCCTGTCCGTCCACGCGAATGAGGCGCAATTCGTCCTGACCGGCGATAATGGCGTCGTAGTTGCCTTTAGCGCCGGCAGTTGCCGTGATGCCATGCGTGATGCCGCCGGGTTGGTTGTTATGAGGGCCAAGCAGGCCAGATACAAAGAGCGGGATGGAGATGCCCGCAATAAGTATGATGAGTACGGCGATAATTGCAGCGAAGACGATAGGACGGCGTGATTGAGCGGACTTCGCTGGTATTTGCATAGTGGCATAAGGTGACTGTTGCGCGGGAGTGGTCGTGGCATAGGGGACAACCGGTCCACTTCTCGGTGTGACTGGCGTCGAGGCTGGAATATACATGGGGGCCTGTGGAACCGGCGTTGTCGGGTTTGGTGTTCCTGGTTGAGAGGCCGATTCTAATTTTGTTGGCTCGCCGAGATCATGTGCGTGATACGGCGTGACCGGCGTGCTTAAAGGTGGATGTGATTGGACAGGTGGTGGTAATGGTGGCAAAACTTGCTGTTGCCAGGCGTCCGTTGTGTTTATTACAGTTGGACTGGCTGTATCCAGCGTATTCACGGGCGTCACTGTAGAGGTAGCAGCGGTGAGGGCTTGCAGGAATTCGGTTGGGCTATGATAGCGATTGGTAGGGTCTTTCTCCATCGCACGCATGACGATAGTCTCTAACTGAGGCGAAACATTGGGGTTGACTTCACGCAAAGGACGTGGTTGCTCATAAAGGATAATCATGATAGTTTACATAAGTATCATACTATTTGCCATAAGCATAACTTGTAACACGACAGAAGAATATGAGCCAGTTCATAGTTATGTGTTGAAGTAGCTAATGATTTGACGGAGCAAGGGTGCGTTTTTAGGGGGTCGAGTCATTTTTCTGCTTGACAATTCTCCAGTCGTGATGTATCCTGTATGCAACTAGAGAATACAGGCAAAGCGCCGATACAGGACTAGTAGGCGATGGCGAAATCGAGGAGCGAGCCGGGAGAGTGTAAGCCGGTGGATGGGGCCGCGTCGAACCCACCTGGGAGTGCCAGCGAAAACAGCAAAAAGTTGGCCGGAACCTCACCGTTATCAGGAGGAGCGGTTAAGCGTATATACATGGCTTGATCGTGTGAGTGGAAATGTGTCGTGAGGCGCATTTCAAAGAAGGTGGCACCACGGGTTATGTATCTCGTCCTTTTCGAGGGCGAGTTTTTTTATGTTCTTTTTTCCTCTATCGGGAGTAATCAGTATGCAATTACAATTAGATGACAGCTTGAAAACACGTATACCGGGCGTCACCTTTGGCACCGTGACAATTCAAGGCGTGAGCGTGCGGGAGCGCGACGAAATCTTATGGAGTCAGATAGAGGCGTTGAGCCAGCGGCAGGCCAGTGAATTTGTCCTCAATAGCCTGTCAGAATTTGGGCAAATAGCAGCCGTGCGCGGCCTGCAAAAATCGTTTGGTTTTGACCCGACCCGCTACCGTCCCTCGTCTGAGGCGCTGTTACGGCGCGTCCTCAAGGGCCAGGGATTACATCAAATTAATACAGCCGTGGATGTCAACAACCTCTGTTCGCTGGAGTTTCTCTTACCGATGTGCATCTATGATCTGCGTAATGTAGAGGGGCAGGTCAAGGTGCGCGTCGGGGAGCCTGGTGAAGAGTATCCAGGCATCGGGCGGCAGGTATTCCAGGCTGCCAGCAAAGTCATTATTGCCGATGACTTCGGCGTGATGGGCAGCACTGTCTCTGACTCCGAACGAACCAAAGTCACAACGGAGACAACGGATATTCTCCTGGCAATCTACGCGCCAGCCAGTATGGAGCCATATATTATTCAACGTTACGCGGCCCTGGCTGGACAACGGATGGTGGAATTTAATGGCGGTCGTGCAAGTGATGCGCTTGCGCTGACCGTGTAGGAGGAAACAATCGTATGCGAATGTCACAACTGCTTTCAAAGACGTTGCGCGAGGTGGCTCGCGACTCGGAAGGCGGCAATCAAGAATTGCTGGTGCGTGGTGGCTTTGTGCGCCAGCTTACGTCGGGCGTCTATAGCTACCTGCCGCTCGGCAATCGCGTGATACGCAAAATCTCACAGATTATTCGCGAAGAGATGGATAATGCCGGCGGGCAAGAAGTGAGCATGCCGGTTATTCAACCCAAAGACCTGTGGGATGCACGACCGGCTAATGGCAGCCCAACCCGTGCTGAGTCAATGGGCGATGTGTTGTTCAAGTTGAAGGACCGCAAGGGACGCGATATGGTCTTAGGCCCGACGCATGAAGAAGTCGTAACCAATCTGGTAGCCGACTTCGTGCGCAGTTACCGCGATTTGCCGCAACTGATTTATCAGATACAGACCAAATTGCGTGATGAGCCACGACCGCGTGGCGGCCTCTTGCGCGTGCGTGAGTTCATCATGAAGGACCTCTACAGCTTTGATGCTGACTATGAGGGCATGGATGTGAGCTATCGCAAGATGGAGCAGGCGTATCGCAACATCTTTACGCGCTGCGGCTTGCGTTTCGTCGTGATCCAGGCAGATAGCGGCCCGATTGGCGGCAAGGATTCACAGGAATTCATTGCTATCACCGAGGCGGGCGAAGACGATGCCATGATTTGCGATACCTGCGACTACGCCGCCAACCGCGAACGTGCCGAATTTGTGCGTACCGAGTTGCCCAGGGAGTCGGAAGGCATGTTGGAAGAGGTATATACGCCCAATACCACGTCCATTGCTGAGCTTGCCACGTTCCTGCATATTGCAGAGGCGAAAACGCTCAAGTCCGTCATCTATGTTGCCAGTGGCAAACTTGTGATGGCTGTTGTGCGCGGCGACCTGGAAATCAACGAAGTGAAGTTGAGCAACACGCTCAATCGCGTGGGCATCAATGCAGCTAACTTGCATCTTGCCTCAGCCGAGGAGTTGCAGGAGGCAGGCATCGTCGCTGGCTATACCTCGCCGCTTAATAAAGGCGAGCAGGTGTTGATTATTGCCGACATTTCGTTGAAGCTGGGCAATAACTTTGTCGCAGGAGCCAACAAGGTTGACCATCACGTGAAAAACGTGAATTATCCGCGAGATTTTCGCGTGGACATCTGGGAGGATATTGCTTCGGCCTATGATGGCGCGACCTGTATCCGTGACGGTGGAACGCTGCACGCTTTTCGTGGTAGCGAGATTGGTCACATTTTCAAGCTTGGGACAAAGTATAGCGACCTCTTTAACGCGAACTTCCTGGACGCGGAGGGTATGGAGCATCCAATGTTGATGGGCTGTTATGGTATCGGTGTTGGTCGCACAATGGCAACGGTCGTGGAGCAGAGCAGTGACGAGAAGGGTATCATCTGGCCTTACAGTATCGCGCCATATCATGTCTCGCTCGTTGGCCTCGATCTCGACAAGGGAGAGAATCGTGAGGTGGCCGAGCAACTGTACGCCGGTTTGACGGCCTCTGGCGTCGAAGTTCTCTTCGACGACCGCGCCGAGACCGCCGGAGTCAAATTCAACGATGCAGACCTGCTGGGTTTGCCGTTGCGGGCAGTCGTCAGTAAACGCTCGCTCAAAAATGGCGGCATCGAACTGAAATTGCGCTCGCAAAAAGAGAGCCGTATCGTGCCTCTGGCTGAGGCGGTGCAGGTGATTCGGGACGAGATTGAGCTTGGGATGAGTGCGTTGACGCCATCAATGTAGCTTTTGTTGTTTGGTGAGCAGGCTGGCACATTGCTGCGCTTGTGCCAGTGGGCGTAATAATTGTCATTATCACGCCCCACGTTTCGTTCTCATCGAAGTGTGATGAGACTGAATTGTACCTTCTCATGCAACATCATCCAAGCAAGCATCTCTGGCACAGATTGCGGAAGAGTAAAGATGTATGGACAGTCATGGTCGCCCGCTGTTCCAGACTCTATCTCTTGCCGCCTTCTATCCAGCGGATCTATGCTAGACGCGAGTGCATAGTTCGTTGTTATCCTACTTGTTAGCAGGGCAGGTTGTCGTGATACGTCGGCCTTCTCCTCTGTAGTTGTTTGTGTTCCCTGTGTTGTTTGTTCTGCTATCCCCGTCTCCCATACATGGAGATGTCTCTCAAGCAAAAATTGCTCTGCCGTGACTGAGTGGGTGGCGAGTCCGTTATTTTCATGCAAGAGCATTTCATTCATGTCCTCGCGTGAGGAGGAAGTGAATATATGCAACCTATTCGCCGGAATAGTATGATGGAGCTTGAGAAATCGAAACAGGACATCCAGTGAACTCAACACCGTTGATTTCCATTTCAATACTGGTGATGAACTGGTTTGTATTGCTACCCGGTAATACATCTTGTACCTCCTTATTTGTATCTTGCAAACATAGACGCTGGGGTACGAGATATTTTGTACCGGATAGAGTGGCTTATATTGATGGTGCCACTTTTCATTGCTCTTTTGGCTCCATTCGGCGTTTTCTCCATCCATTTACCCCTTGATATGCGCCTGTTATCGCTGCCCCTACGCCACCGGGCTGTATTATATGGTAGAGGGAATATCTTCATGTTATAGTTGTAACAGCTAATCAATCACAGTACATATTACAAAGTATCATGAAGAAGGGGTTTTCATCATGGGGTTAGTAGTCGAACATTACATGGAACGGCACAGATGTGCGCGATGTACTGCGCCGCCACTGGGGCTATCTGCCCGAAGAGCGAGGACTGTACCCGAAAGTTGGCGTAGAAGACCTGTTGATTTTCCTGGCACGTCTACATGGGTTATCAAAGGCAGCAGCTACCAGGCAGTTAAGCGAGTGGTTGGAGCGTTTTCAGATCACCGAGTATCGCAAAAAGAAAGTCGAAGAGCTTTCTAAGGGCAATCAGCAGAAAATACAGTTTTTAGCCGCTATTGTGCATGATCCAATGATTCTGATTATGGATGAGCCATTCAGTGGGCTTGACCCGGTCAACGCTATCATCCTGAAAGAGGCGTTTGTAGAGATGCGCAGGCGAGGCAAGACCATCATCTTCTCGACTCATCAGTTGGAGCAGGTCGAGGAGATGTGCGAGGACGTACTCATCATCAACAAAGGCCAGACTGTTATCGCGGGTAGTGTGCGCGATGTCAAACGCCAGCATGGGCGTAACGTGGCACGCCTGAAACTTGATAACGATGCGGAGGCACGCTGGCTGGATACGCTCGAAGGTGTGCAGGTGACAAAACGCCGACAGGATTATATCGAGATGCAGTTACAGGCCAATCTCAATCCCAATCTGATCGTTGAGGCTGCGTTGCACAATGGCGGCATCATTTCTGGACCCCGATGACAATGCTTGTGCGTCTCGCGGCGGGTGCAGTAGCCTGGTGGGAGATCGTATTCACGATTGTCTTTATGATTGTTGCCATCTTCATTTGTGCGTTGATTGCCGGTCGCATTTACCGCTTCGGCATTCTGATGTACGGCCAGAGGCCAGGGCTGGGACAACTGGTCAGGCTTGTGCGAACGCAATAGCCTGACAGGTGAGTGGATATTCGTTTCTTTTGAGATGAGACTACCGTGAAACAATGGGTGAACCGCTTATAACTCTGTATTGATGTTGGATAGGAAAATGGCGGTTCACCTTATTCTATTGTTTGTGGTATATTTTGAGGGACACATACACATGGAACCGTAAAAGGAGGATGGAGAGATGGTTGCAGACCCATATCGCTCAGTAATGAGTGTGAAAGAATATTTTGAGCTTGATCGTAGCAGCACCGATGTGCGTTACGAATTTATTGATGGACACATTTATATGTTGGCAGGAGGAACTGCCAATCATTCTATCATCGCTGCTAACATGATACGTGAGTTAGGTTTCTTGCTACGTAGTGGTCCCTGTCGCGTTTATACTTCCGACATGAAGGTAAAGCTCTCTGAGAAGCGTTATGTTTATCCCGATGTTGCTGTGAGTTGTGATGAACACGATACAGGTTCCGTCGAGATAATCCAGAATCCATGCCTCATCGTGGAAGTACTCTCTCCGAGTACTGAGAGTACTGATCGAGGAAAGAAGTTCACGTATTATCGTGCCTGTCCGAGTATTCGCGAATATATTATGGTGGATACACAAATGCAAGCTGTAGAAATGTATCGTCGTGCCTCGGAGAATCTCTGGACGCTTCATTTATTTGGAGCAGACGATCAAGTGGCACTTGCAAGCCTCGGTATAAGTTTTTCTGTTGCATCCCTCTACGAAAATGTCATTGTGCCGAGGGACGCACCAGACGACTTTTAGCTGTAATTTGCACGTTCCTCCTATTTTTCCTTGACGATTACAACAATCGGCAATGGTACATATGAATCAATAGCGACATGCTGGGTACCAGCATTGGCATAGAGGCCGGTGGATGCGCCGCCATCGAGGTTGAGCGCGACATTGAGCGAGAGGTCGGAGGAGACCAGTAAATCGGCGAATTCGTCGAGCGAGAATGCTGTATCGGGGCTGGAGATGAACAGGAGATGGCCCTGTTTGTCCATTGCGACGGCGCTACGGCGCGAACTGGCGGCATTGGCACTGAATTGAGCGCGTTTCCCCCCTGGAAAAATGAGCATAGGCGAGGACTGCGTAGCCTGTTGCAACTGGTCGGTATTCGGGTCATATGGTTGTTGGCTAAGGGCGCGTAGCGTGGTCAGCCCCTGAGCATTCACCGAGAGCATGCCACCGAAGCCATTATAGGAAGTGCCAAACACCTGCCCGTTGGAGATTACCAGTGCCTCTGCATTCTCTTGCTGATCGAAGTAACCTCCATTGATAATTGCTGTCGCATGCTCTTTGCGCATCCAATCGCCCATCAGCAATGGATGCGTCGGCTGATAGGCGACGCTTAAATTGACATAATGTAAATCGAACCGCACGATACTGACAATATCTTCGTCTCCCGCCGGGTCTTTCCAATCTTCATAGCGAACTGAAACGCCCGGTGCAGTGTTATACCACGTGTTGAGTTGTGAATTGCTTTGATTGCTCGGTGTAGATGTAGGCGTAGCTGTTGTAGATAATGAAAAGTTGCACGAAAGGAGGGTACTGGCAACAATGAGCAGCAGCAAGCACATTTTCAAATGATTTTTGAGCGGCATATAGATAATCCTTATCCAGATGAACGTATATGTTTTATAGATAGTATATACTTTTGGATGCAAGAGAAAATGAGATAGCTCACAGAATACACGTTTCATGCAACCATGAAAGGTGTATTCTGTGAATAAAGTTCTATTAGCGTTTCCAGGGAGTAGCTTCGATAGCTGACATGGTACCTTTGAACTCCATTGCCAGCTTGAGGGCGGCGGCGTGCGCGGCCTCTTCTGTGGAGTCTTCGAGGGGTGCCAGTTCAACGGTGCCGTAGCGGCGTTCGAGGGCAAGCTTAATGAGCAGGTCGGTGAACCAGGGATTTTTCGGCAATATTGGCCCATGCAGGTAGCTGCCGAAAACGTTCTTGTAAACGGCTCCTTCATAATTATCCTTGCCGTTGTTGCCCCAGCCTGCCAGCACTTTGCCTAGCGGCTGTGCGTTCTCGCCGAGATAGGTACGCCCGCTATGGTTCTCGTAGCCGACGAGAATCTGCTTGCCAGCTTTCTCAAGGTTGCATTCCAGTGCCATATGTGTCATGAAGCGCGTTGATCCGCCTTCTGTATGCAGGTCAAGGATGCCAACGCCTTTGAGTTCCGGTCCCTTAAACGGCTTGTAGTAGTGGCCGAGCAACTGGTAGCCCGCGCAAACGCTCAGAATGACGGTGTTGGACTCAACAGCTTCGCGCAAGGAGGGGGCTTTGGCCTGGATATCGCGTGAAGCCAGTTCCATCTCGCGGTCGGCTCCGCCGTGAAAGAGAATCAGGTCATATTTGGTGAAATCGGGTGTCTGTTTGACGAAAATCGGCTCGACCTCGGTTGCGATGCCGCGCCACTTGCAGCGTTTCTCGATTGAGAACAGGTTGCCACGATCTGCTGCCACGCTCATCAGTGTGGGGTAGAGGTGGCCTATCCTGAGTACCATGTCGGTATCTTTGACTGTTTCGCTCATGTGTATTACTCTTCCCAAAAGTGTATTTCTCAAATCCCTTTATCAGCCTGTAGAGACGACCTGCGGGACATCATGTATTTACCTGATAAAACGAAGAAATGTTGCACTCAGGCACATTTCTAAACCTTTAGCCTATTGTGCCATTGCATATAACTTTGCTATTAAAGCACACCAACATTACTTTTGCAAGTTTGCTAATTTATCAATTTATCCCATCCACATTGCTAACTTGTGATATAATGCGACTAACCTGTGAGCCAGCTAGCTGGCACCATTCGCAGTGTAAAAAGGGTGAGGGGGTACATTCTCTATGCTAACACAGGAGGAGAGGCTAACAATGCTAGAACAATCCTTTGGAACGATGCAAAGAGAAATCGGCACGTCCATACGTGAATTAAACGAGAACAGCACTATCATGCTGGGTTTATTACGAACCCAATTGCAAGAAACTCGGCAATTAGGCTTCAGTGTGGAAATGCTGAAAATACGTATGGATAAACTGGAAGCAAAATTTGATGGACATACGGTACTACTCAACGAGCATACAAAAGTGCTGGATGGACATACGGTACTACTCAACGAGCATACAAAAGTGCTGGATGGGCACACATTACTGCTGAATGAGCATACGAGGATATTGGGTGAGCATACAAAAGTGCTGGATGGGCACACATTACTGCTGAATGAGCATACGAGGATATTGGGTGAGCATACAAAAGTGCTGGATGGGCACACATTACTGCTGAATGAGCATACGAGGATATTGGGTGAACATACAAGAATACTTGATGGGCATACAACTCGCTTCGACCGTTTAGAGGATATGCTTACGCAAGTTCTTGCACGCTTACCAGAAAAACCTTAGCTAGTTACAATTATTTCAGCAACACAAAAGAGAAGTTGGATTGCTCCAACTTCTCTTTTGTGTCTGCTCACGCAGATGCTTTGGGCGTTTACTCTTCCCAAAAGTGCTTGACCCAGCCGCGTTTCTGCATGATGCGTCGCAGTTCGTGGGTGGGAGTGTAGCTTGCCATAATATAGATGGTGCCGCCGGGGCCAGCGTTTTTCAGTGTGGCATCTAGTGCGGCTTCGCGTTCGTGGACGACGCTTATTTTGTCAACTGGTATCTCAGCGTATTTCAGGCGCATCGCCAGTTCTTCTGCTTTGCTGCCGCTACAAACGACATCGCGCACATCGCTGGCGATGCCTTCAATATCAACATCCCACAGCCAGGCGAAATCTTCACCGTCAACAATAGTGTTGCTGGCAACGACCATCAGGTGTTTCTCGGTTTCGTGCTGGGCAATCAGGCGCAGCATGAGGTTGAACGAAGTGGGGTTCTTCACGAAAGCTAGGTAGATAGTTTGATCTCCGGCCAGAATTTTTTCCAGGCGACCGAAGGCTGGGCGAATGCTGGCAATAGCGGCAGGTGCTTTGTCCATCGAGAAGCCAGCGGACATGGTTGCCCCAATGGCGGCGGCGGCGTTGTAGACATTGTGGAGGCCGGGGATGGGAATCTCCAGTTCGATTTCTCCCTGTGGCGTGCGCAATTTCACATGCGAAGGTCCTTGACCGTCAGGTGCGAGTTGAACCGACGTGGCGGCAAAATCCAGTTTGGGCAGTGTATAGCCACAATTTGGACAACGGTAGATGCCCAGGTGCGACATGTAGGCAACCTCGTACTGTAAATCCTCCTGGCAATTGATGCAGCGAATAATATCCGCCGATTGCTCCGGTACTGGCGTGCCGACTTCTTTTGTCTCCAGTCCAAAGAAGAGGCGTTTGGCTTTCGCGTTCAGGCCAAAGCTGGCGACTTGTGGGTCATTGCCATTGAGGAGGATGGTTGAGGTTTCCGGCAGGCTTTCCAACATTTGATTGAGCGCGTTGGCAACTGAGTAGAGTTCGCCGTAGCGGTCGAGTTGATCGCGGAAGATATTGGTGATGAGAACCACATCGGGTTGAATCTCGGGTACTGCCAGGGGAATGGTGCCTTCATCAATCTCAAAGAGCAGCACATCGCTATCCAGGCGACCAAACATGTCGGCGAAGTTGACAGCGACAGATGTCACGCCCTGGAGCATATTAGAACCGGTGCGGTTATGCGAGACGCGCTGGCCGCTAAAATCCGCGATAGCGGCGGTCATACGGGCGGTAGTTGTTTTGCCATTACTGCCGGTAATGACGATTTTCTTTGCTTTACTTGCGCCCACGACCGATTTTAGGACGTTGGGATCAATGCGCCGGGCAATCATGCCTGGTAAGCTGGTACCACCGCCAATGCGAAAGAAGCGGCCCGATGCTCCCGCGAGTTTGCCCGCCGATATTGCGAGTGCGAGACGTGCTTTGCCCAGGCCGGAAGGCACGGTTACCGTTCCGTTGGTGCTAGTTGTATCCTCAGTTGTCATAAGACCTCACAAAAATGAATCTCTGTATATGATGCATGCAGTATATCAAACGATGGTACATGGGGCAAGTGATATAGCCCTATCGAATGCTTTTTACTTTTTTATTGCCAGTGAGCCGAGCCAGCGTGCCTCGTCGGTAAAACGCGAATCGTGTGCGGCGGTTATTTCCCAGACTTGCAGTCCCGCTTGTTCCAGCAATGCCCACAATTCAGCGCCATTGTAGCGGGCGAAAAAGCGCGTTGTCCCTGTCTTTTGCTGTTCCTCATAGCGTTCGGTCTCTCCTGTGTCCTGTTCTTTGACCAGCAGCGTGATTGGCCCTCCTGGGAGAAGAACGCGCACGAATTCTTGTAACACCGCCAGATTTTCGCGTTTAGGGATATGCAGAAAAGAGGCGGAGACCCAGAGAGCGGCGCACGATGCATCGGCAAACTCAAGATGCCGCATATCCATGCGACGGAACGTAATGCGTTCAGCTTCTGGCTGATTCAGCGTGCGCTTCTTTGCCTCTTCCAGCATGGCGTGCGAAAGGTCCGTAGCCACAACGGTAAAGCCCATTTGAGCTAGCAAAAGTGAGTCTCTGCCGGGTCCACATCCAATATCAACGAGTGGCAACGCCGGATTTTGCTGGTAGGCGGGACTATTGCGTATGGCGTCGGCGAAACGTTGCATACGTTCGTGCCAGAATAGCGGGACGACAAATGTTGAATGCGTTTCCGCGTAGAGACCGGCAATATGTTGATAGGCATTCATAGTAATAGGCGTTGCATCGCTGAAATCGTTCATTTTTTGTGTGCTGTCCTTCTTAGACTGTTGAGCATTGTTTCGTGACAAGGTTGCATTGTATTGTGCCATGCTGGAACTTCTGGCTCTCAATACCAGCACTGGTCACGGTCAGCATGGCGGTGGGGTAGCCAAATTTTGGCAGGCTTCCAGACTGATCGAAGTAGCGCATAATCAAACCATTGATGCTATAGCCGGTGTAGACGTAGTAACGGCTACCATCCGCGCCGGTTATTGTATTTGTTTTTTTGTCGCTGGCGAAGTAGTTCCAGAGGTTATCATAGGGTATGGGTGGATGCTGGATATCCGCGTCATGGGGCGAGACCCAGGTAAAGTTGTCGAAGCCCCAGTTCAGCAGGTCGCGCATATCCGTCCACCAGTTCACGGTGTGCATAACGACGCCGATGAGATGCTTGCCGTTGCGCACGGCGGAAATGACCTGGACAAAATTGCTTCCACCATCGTAACCAGGTTTACCGGCATCAACGCCTGGATACCACCAGAGGAACTGGTCGCCATTAATCAGCACGCGCACCGGATGATTGCCGGCAGCAGGCATGGTATAGGTTTTGGTACCCGCTATGGTGCGAATCAGTGGATTTCTGAAAACATAGCGTGCCAGGATGGCGAGATCGTGTGCGCTCGAATATTGCCCTGGGTCCAACAGACCGTGTGGATTTACATAATGGGTATCGTACAGGCCAAGTTGGTGCGCCCGCAGGTTCATTTCCTGCACGAAAATGGGCAGGCTGCCAGCTAGCGTATCAGCAATGGCGATGGCGGCATCGTTGCCCGAATCGAGTATGAGGGCGTAGAGCATGTCGCGCAACGAGTAAGTTTCCCCTTTTTTGAAGCCAAAGACCGAGCTATCCGCGCTCAATTTACTGACATCGTTCTCGATTTGGCTGGTAATGGTGATGGGTTGATCGGGCTTGCCTTGCTCAGCGGCGAGCAGTGCCGTCATGAGTTTGGTTGTACTGAGCATTGGCAGGTGCGTAAACGGATTATAGGCATAGAGCGTCGCGCCGGTATCCGCGTTCAGCAGATATGCAGAGGTAGCGAAAACTGGTGGGGCAGGATGGTCAGTGTCCTCGGGCGTGATAACGATTTCGTGTGCGTTGGCAGACGCCGAGGAAGGACCTACGGCGGGAGTACCCTTTGCCGCTGTAGTGACTACCGTGTTATGTGGCTGTGAATGGCTGACGTTGTAGATAACAGGTATCAGAATGATAAGGGCGACCAGAGCCAGGCTGGCAATGACGATAAAGCCCTGGTTATGGCTGAGATGTTGTAACTGTCCCTTCAGTGTTCGTTTTGCCTGTGGAGGCCGTGGACGATGTACTCGTGGTGGAGGCTCGACACTGGGCAAATGTTTGCGCTGTAGTGATGTTGTCGTGCGGTCAATTTCGCCTTCATCATACTGGTACGGGCGTCGAGTGGCACTGGTCGCATATTTTTTCGGTGTGCCGGAAACATGCGTTACCTCAGTATCAGGTTCCCGAAGCCGTGTTTTCTGGCTCATCTGGATAGACGGCTGTTGTTTCTGTGCCGGTGATTGCTGCAACGAGGCGCGTCTGACCCTGGGGACTTCAGGATGTTCATCATAATGATAGGGAGTCTGTGCTGTTCGAGAACGCTGTGCGGAAGCAGGACGTTGTCTCTGTTGAGTTTGCGGGCGTGTTCGTAGTTGCTCCAAATCCTCCTGCTGTTCATCGTCTTCCGGCGGCCTTCGGTGCATGCGCCAATCCCTTCCATTTCACTGTGTAAATCTATGTCTATGTATTGATTATACTACTACCCGCGGCAAATCAGTTCAAAGGTATATTACTTATGGTACCCGATCTGCTTGTTCATCTAAGAGGGAAAATTCCGCCTTTTGCCGGACATATCTCTCAAAATTGCTGTATGTTGTGCAATATTTGTTCCATCTTACTTGTCTATTCTGTTTGTAGTGTAACATAGTGGTATAATTCTGTCGAGTCCATAAGCCCATCATTTCAGGGATTGTATACGAATATGCGGGCGAAATGGCGACACTATTTACTGTATATACAGCGTACTGGAATTTAAGCTCTGGTATGGCACTTTTATCCTTGACTTCTATGCTTAACTCATGCTACTCTGCTTATATTATTAAGAACCTCATTGTGTTGCAGAGAACGAGGAGCCTCCATCATGCGTATGAGAATGGCTGTTATTCAACTCAACTCGCGGAACAACGCCGCCGAGAATATGGCTGCTGTCGAGCGCTCATTGGAACGTGCCGCCGATATGGGGGCACAGTTTGTCGGCCTGCCCGAACTATGGACGTATCTGGGTCCGTATGCCGGATATGAGGAAGCGGCGCAAACGATACCGGGACCCGCAATTGAGTTGCTCCAGGAGAAGGCACGGAAACACAACATGATAGTGCATGGGGGAAGTGTAGTTGAACGTCACCCCACCTTACCCGGCAAATTTTACAATACCTCAGTGCTGATAGACCGTCGCGGCGAGGTTGTGGCGCAGTACCGCAAAATTCACCTTTTCGATGTGCAACTGGCAAATGGCGAGAAACACTTAGAATCTGAGCGCATCATACCAGGGGATAAAGTTGTTACGGCTGAGGTGGATGGCATCACCTTTGGACTGACGGTCTGCTACGACCTGCGTTTCCCCGAACTGTATCGTTCGCTTGTGCTACAGGGAGCGCAAGTGTTGCTGGTTCCTGCCGGTTTCACATTGCACACGGGGCGGGACCATTGGGAGGTGTTGTTGCGAGCGCGTGCAATTGAGAATTTGTGTTATGTTGTTGCGCCGGGACAGGTTGGCACCTATCCGCCCAATAAACAGTGTTTTGGGCGCTCAATGATTGTGGACCCCTGGGGACTGGTAATCGCACAGGCACAGGATATGCCGACCGTCATTATGGCCGAGGTTGATCTTGCACGAATTGAGCAAGCGCGTGCGCAAATTCCTTGCCTGGAGCATCGCCGTCCCCAATTGTACCGGTAACTGTTGAGAGTCTGAAAATAGTTGCCAGGGTGGCATGCAGTGGGGCAAGGTACACTGGTTAGTTATTTTTTGTTAAGAGAAAGGATGAACACGACGTATGGACATTGCCAGTATCGAAAAGCTGATTAGTGAGGGGAAGATTGAGTACATCAAAATTGGCGCACCGGATATGGAGGGCGTGTTTCGTGGGAAGCGCGTCGCCTCAAAATTCTTCCTCGGCTCGCTGGGAGATGGATTCGCGCAGTGTGATGTGCTTTTTGGCTGGGATATTGCCGAGAATGTGCTGCCCAATCTCAAATTCAGTAACTGGGAGCGTGGTTTCGCTGATATCGTCATGAAGCCTGACCTCTCTACCTTCGCGGACGTTCCGTGGGAGGACAATGTTGCTTCCTGCATCTGTGACCTGTGGTCGGAACATGGCGACCCGGTGACGATTTCTCCGCGCTATATCCTCAGCAATCTGGTTGAGCGTGCGCGTGGGCTGGGCTTTGAGCCAATGGCTGCCTCCGAACTGGAGTTCCGTTTTTTCCGCGAGAACCAGATGTCCCTGCGCGATAAAGATTTTGGGCCAAACCTGACGCCCCTGAATCCTGGCATGAACTGCTATGCCATCAGTCAGGCCAGCGCTGATGATCACCTGCTAAGCCGTATCGCCCGCATGATGCGCGACCACGGCGTTGAGATTGAAGGCTACAATCGCGAGCATGGCCCTGGTATGTACGAGATGAACATTCACTATAGCAACGCGCTCGCCGTCGGCGACCGAACCATGCTCTTCAAGACAGGTGTCAAGGAGATTTGCCACCAGATGGGCCTGACCGCCTGTTTTATGGCGAAGTGGAACGATCAGGAGGATGGCAGCAGCGGACATTCGCATATGAGCCTCTGGGACCGCAACCTGGAGCGGAACCTGTTCTGGGATGAAAATGCTGAAGGCCGTATGTCGCCTCTTATGCGCCAATTCCTGGCCGGTTTGCTGGATAAATTGCCGGAGTTTATGGCACTCTATGCCCCTGTCATTAACTCCTACAAGCGGTATATCGAGGGAACGTGGGCACCGTTGAACACCACCTGGGGTATGGATAACCGTACCTGCTCCGTGCGCGTCATCAATAACAGCAAACGCTCTATCCGCCTTGAAAACCGCGTACCCGGAGCAGACGCGAACTTCTACCTAGTCTTCTCTGCGATGTTGGCAAGTGGCCTGTATGGCATCGAGCATCAATTGGAATTACCTGATCGCCTGGAAGGCAATGCGTATGACCCGGCGACCGTCATGGCAGCTATTGAGCGCGGACAAATCAAGCCACTGGCACGCAATCTAACTGTCGCAACCGATTTGTTGGAGCAGAGCGAAGTTGCCAGAGAATACCTGGGTACCGATTTTGTCGAGCATTTCGTCGCGACACGCCGCTGGGAAGTGAAAGAGTACGAAAAGGCTGTCACCAACTGGGATCGCCGTCGTTACCTTGAACTGATTTAGCCCTGGTCAAACTTCTCATAATATGAGGACCAGTCATGCAAATTAACAAAATAGCTCATGCGGTGCATGAGCTATTTTGTTAATTTGCATGACTGGTCCTCGTATTATGATGGCTCCTCGATCCATCCGTGATCTTCGCGGAAATCTAGTTCCTGTTGTTTTGCCTCCTCTGCCGTCAGGTAAGGCAGGAGATTGCCCACCAGGGGTTGTTTGGCTTTATAGCGGTGTAGATTGTCCCAGGCTTGTTGCGCCATCATGCGCAGGCCTGTCGTTGGATCGCCAAGCGCGTCGTGTGCCTTTCGCCACAACTGCGCTCCCCGCTCGTTTTCTTGCTCTGTTTCATGTTGATATCCTACATGTTGTGCCAGATCCCATAACTCTTGCTCTGATAGCAGCCCGAGATGTTCCGCCCATAGCCGCAAGCGCAAGCTAAGCGCAAGCCGGGGATCGAGCGTCGCCACATTCATCTCTGTATCGTCACGCATGCCCCGGTTATTGAGATTGCCGGAACCCACCGTTGTCCAGATATCATCAATGATGGCTACTTTCGCATGGACATAGATGGGGCGGTAGTGTTCGCCATCGTCTTTCGTGGTGGAGGTTGCAAGGCAAAAAACCTGCAAGCGTCCCTCTTCCGCTGCTTGAGGAGCCTCGTTGCGCAGACGTGCCAGACCTTCATCAGTGAAAGCGCGTCCCGCGTTGGGATGGTCGGGCAGGACAAGCGCCATCATCGCTCCACGGTTGAGCGCCGCGCCAATCAAGCGGATGTTCTTCTCCATGTCGGGGCTATTAATGCCGAGCAATGCGACGTTGATGCCAACATAGTTATGCAGCCAGAAATATTGATTTTCCAGATAAATGACATGTTGCGCATTGCTTAATGCATGTTCATAGAGTTGCGCGATGCCCTGGACACCGGTATCCGCGTCGAATTTGTATGTATGTTGCGGTATGGTACGGGCAATCTGTACCAATGTGTTGCTTTCCAGCGGTGGCGCTACTGGATGCTCTGGAATCAGCATCGTTTCGTCCAGATGATGGCGTTGCACAACACTATTCCAACGTTGGCGAATGTTGAGTTCAACGTCGCTGGCGGTCGGGCCTTCGATATGTGCGTGGGCATCGTGCCAGGGATGTGGGCTGGTATCGCCAGGAGTGCGCCGGAGTTGTGTTGCATAGGGGTGGGCCTGTGTATCCCAGCGGTCGAAGTCGCCGTGTGCTTCAACCAGGGGGTCAACACCACCCACGAAGGCATGTGTGCCATCAACGACTGTCACTTTCTGATGCAACGACTCCACAGGATGGTGTAAAAGACCGCGTGCGCTGTCATCCAACAGACAGGTAACGCCGACTTCGGTCAGTTGATCGCGTGATTCCGCAGGATCGTAAAAAGCTAATCCTGGTATCTCTATACAATCCCAGAGCAATACTTTTACCTCAACGTCTTTACTTACTGCATAGCCTAAGACTGCTTTCAGTGAGAGATCGTGAGTACACCAGAATTCGATGTCGGCATCTTGAAGCCCGTTGGCACGCAAGGTTGCCAGCAGTTGCTCCTGTTCGGGACTGCCATTGGGTCCTGCTCTGTGATCGCTGCCCCGCACAATTTTTAGCTCAGGCGTCATACCCCAGTTCGCGAGATATATATATGTACGTGCTTTCAAAAAGTGGTAACACATGGAGAGCATGGTCATGCGGCCATCAATGAAGTAGGTAACGCGAGAATCATGGTGTACTGGAGCGTCTCCGTCAGCCCACCAGTTCATTTCATATAGCTCATCAATAGTAGACATCGCTGAACACCTCCTACAATATGTGTGTATATTGCTATTTCAGTGTCTGATTGTAGCATTGTATGCTTGTTCTGACAATCCTTGCAAAAAATAACAAGGATGCGAGTATAAAAAATAGCGGTATTTCCACACCGCTATTTTTTATACTCGCATCCTTGTTATTTACTCGCTGGGTGTTTGCACAGGTGCGGCGTTCACCGCGGGGCCAATCCAGATGGTCTGGATATTGACAAACTCGCGGATGCCGAACGAGGAAAGCTCACGTCCATAACCACTGCGCTTAATGCCGCCGAAGGGCAAACGCGGGTCGGAAGCAGTCATGCCGTTGATGAAGACGCCGCCGGATTCTATGCGCCGGGCAAGGGCGCGTCCGCGCTCGATGTTGCCTGTCCACAGGTTGCCGCCCAGACCGAAATCGGAGTTGTTTGCCAGTTCTACGGCATGGTCGGCATCGCGTGCGCGAATGACTGCCGCGACCGGCCCGAACGTTTCTTCGTTGAAGACGGGCATGTCTGGTGTGATATCGGTTAGAATGGTTGGGGCATAAAAATACCCATCTCCTTCCAGCGGCTTGCCGCCGAGCAAGACGCGAGCGCCCATTTTTACCGATGCCGCGACCTGTTGCTCTAATGCATCGCGCAGGTCGCCGCGTGCCATGGGACCAACCTGGGTCTGCCGGTCAAATGGGTCGCCGACGTGCAGCTTCGCGGCTGCTTCCACAAACTTGCGCTCGAAAGTGTCCGCGACCGCTTCGACGACGATGAAGCGTTTGGCGGCGATGCAGCTCTGTCCCGTGTTCTGATAGCGGGCGCGTACCGCCATCTGCACGGCTGCGTCGAGGTCGGCGTCTTCCAGGACAATGAAGGCATCGGAGCCGCCCAGTTCGAGGACGTTCTTTTTCAGCGCGTGTCCGCTGGCAGAGGCTACCGCAACACCTGCTGCATCACTGCCGGTCAGTGTGACAGCAGCGATACGCCGGTCTGCGATGAGTGGGCCGGTTTCTGCACCTGGTATCAGTACGGTTCTGAATGCTCCATGTGGTAGGCCGCTTTCGTGAAAAATCTGCTCGATTTTCAACGCACAGCGTGAGACATTGGAGGCATGTTTGAGAACTGCTGTATTGCCAGCCATCAAGGCCGGGGCGGCGAAGCGAAAGACTTGCCAGTAGGGGAAGTTCCAGGGCATCAATGCTAAAATAACGCCGAGGGGCTGAAACGAGACATAGCTGTCGGTTGCATTGGTAGCAACGTGTTCGTCGGCGAGATACTTCTCGGCGTTATCGGCGTAGAAATCGCAGTTCCAGGCGCATTTCTCAACCTCGGCCTCGGCTTCGACAATGGGCTTACCCATCTCTTCCGTCGCAGTGGCGGCAAGTTCTTCCTTATGCTCTCGCAGGTGGGCTGCCACTTTATGCAATATTGCACCGCGCTCGGCGAAAGTTGTTTCGCGCCAACGTGTGAAGGCGTTTCGTGCTTCGTCGAGTACTTCGTTGATTTGTGCCGCGCTATACGACTCAAAGGTTTCCAGCACTTCACCTGTTGCTGGCTGAATTGTTTGTATGCTCATAAGCTTACTCCCGTGTTGAAGAGGACTGTTCCAGATACTATTATAGCACTTTTGTGGATTGTGTCCTGGTAGGGTCTATTAAGCAGAATTAAGAAAACAGTACTATGCCCATTGCTGAAATTTGACAGCTTCCTTTACACTAAACTGAGAAGAATACCATCACCCAGTTGTTGGAGAGGAGATACCGTGTATGTTCACGGCTGAGCGTCAAAGGGAACAACCTTACCTGGATAAAATTACTGGCCCTATTTATGAGCAGTGGTATTTGTTGCATCATCGCATGATTCGCATTGTGTCAAATTCGCGGGTACTCGCGGAGCAGGTGCGCCACTTTTTATACTACGCGGAATTACAGGCCGAATATACTTACGACCAACCTTCGCAGCTTCCGGTGGATATCCCTATTGATTTGCTCTGGCAAGTTGGTGATCGGCTTTATAAACCTATTGCTCTTACTTGCTATCTTTTCGCGACACAACCAGAAGAGGCATTCCCGCCCGCGCCTGCCGAGTCCAAGCCAGAAGATGTGATATGGGAAGAGATTACTGGCGTTGATGGTCCATTGCGGGCGCGTTGGAAGCGAGGCTCCCAACGTTTCCGCGAGTATCAGCCCTATCCAGGTGCCTCCAGCCGTATCGTCTCGGTGCTGGATAAAGTTGATTTGTTCGCGGCCATCTACGTGGAAGATGTAAGCAGGTGCGCTCCCTGGTTCATTATGCGTTTTGTCTTCTATATGGTCATTGGTGCCATGTTTGGCTGCGATGGGTTCGAGATTGTTCACGCGGCAGCCATTGCTCAGGATGATGCAGGTATTCTTATCGTTGGCTCTCCTGGCAGTGGGAAGAGTACGCTCGTACTTTCTTGTCTCAAGGCAGGCATGGTACACCTCGCGGACGATGTGCTGTTTCTTGCCAAAGATGATGGTCTTGTGTATATCTACTCCTTCCCCGAAGATATCGGCGTGCGCAGTGGGGCATTCGATGTGTTGGGCGAGTATGATTTCATGCACGCACTGTCTGAAGACAGCCGCCAGAAGCGTTTCGTAGATATCCAGCAGTATTTTCAGGGTCAGGTTGTTGGCTCATGTCCTGCTTGCTTAATGATCTTCTTGCATGCGCGTAATCGGGGGCCGGAGTTCAAGGCAGAGCGTATGACGCCTGCGCAAGCTGTGACGTGGTTGATGCAAGAGTATATTTCGCACCAGAAGGCTCAGGATGGTGAAGCGGAATATATGTTTGATATCTTCAGTGATACCGCCAATCAGGTAGCTTCGTATCGTGTGGTGCTTTCGCCCGATCCCGTAGAGAACGCAAGGCAGGTACGCGCTTTGCTATTGCAGCATCGCGGAAAAAGCGCATAGGTGCAACCTGGGAATGACGAAAAACGCATGTGGCAGAGCCACATGCGTTTTTCGTCATTCCCAGGTTGATTTAGAGCATTAAACGCGACCATAGCTGTTATAGAGGTGCCAGTAGACGCCTTTTTGCTGTAACAATTCATCATGCGAACCCTGTTCCACGGGCTTTCCGGCATCAATGACGACAATACGGTCGGCATTGCGAATGGTGCTGAGGCGATGGGCGATAATAAATGTTGTGCGTCCTTGTGTTAGCCGTTTCATGGCCTGTTGGATCATTTCCTCGGATTCGTTGTCGAGGGCCGATGATGGTTCATCCATAATCAAGATTTTAGGCTGGCGCAGGAACATACGCGCAATGGAGATGCGTTGGCGTTGACCACCGGAAAGGCTTTGACCGCGCTCGTGTAAGACTGTTTTGAAGCCGAGTGGTTGCGATTGAATGAAATCCAGGATACTGGCATTGCGAGCGGCCTCTTCCATCTCGGCAAGGGAAACTTTGCGTAGCAGTCCAAAGCAGAGGTTGTCCTCGATAGTGCCACTAAAGAGGGAGTCATCCTGCAAGATGACGCCGAATTGTGTGCGCAAGTTCTCAATTTTCAAATCGCGTAAATCGTGGCCGTCAATGCTGATGCTGCCACTTTCGGGATTGTAGAAGCGCATGAGCAGGTTGGCAATAGTTGTTTTACCCGCGCCGCTGCGACCAACAAATGCGATGGTTGTGCCAGCAGGGACATCCAGGCTGATATCGTGCAGGACCTCGATGCCAGGAATGTATGAGAAGTAGACATGCTGCATGGCAATATGCCCTTGCACTTCAGGCAAAACCACACCTTTTTCCGCGTCGGTCTCCTCTGGATAGTTCAGGATTTCAAAGAGGCGGTCTATGGCGACGGCTGAGGCCTGTATTTGCTGGTTGACGCCATTAAGCGTCGTGACGGGGGTCGAGAGTTGGCGCAAAATAAGCACGAAGGCTGCTAATCCGCCGGCAGTCATATTGCCTGTCAGGACGAGATAGCCGCCAAAGCTCAGGATGGCAATAGTACACAGGTCCTGGACAAAGCCAATTGCGAGATTCGCCTCGGATTGAAAGATAGTTCGTCTGAACGAAAACTGGTTCGTAATCATGATCAATCTTTTAATTTGACGTCCGAAGCGATGCTCTGCTGCCAATGCCTTCACCGTTTTCAGCCCGGTCAAGCCCTCATACATTGCGCCATTCATCACTGCGTAGCTCTCTAAAACCTGCCGGCTCAAATGACGGATGCGCCGGTTGAAATAGAGGCTAATGCCGATGTAGAACGGCGATACTGCAAGCACCGCGAGGGTTAACCGCCAGTCGGTGAAAAAAAGAACGCCGACATAGATGATGGTTAAGACGCTATTGACGGTCGTATCAATCAAAACCTGAATGACCGTTTGTTGTGCCGACGTGACCTCGTTCAGACGGCTCAACACCTGTCCAGTGCTGCTGAGGCCCTGATAGAACGAGAGCGGGAGGCGCAACATGTGGTGATAGAAACGATAAATGATTTTTAAGTTGGCATCCCGACTTAAAGACCCCAGAATATTACGGTTCAAATAGCTGAGTATTTCTGTGAGGATGAATACCCCCAGCAGCATTGCCAGCAACCAGATGAAGAGCGGAACATCACGCGCTGGGAAGACCTGATCCAGCATAGAGTGAAAGATAAATGGCATCGGTAATGCCATTAAGCCGATGCCAACCGTGAGCGCAAAGGCAAGGGCAATTTGCGTTTTGAAGGGTGTGATAAATTGCGCAAACTGACCTAAATCGCGCCAACTGAGCTTTTTTTCCTCAATCCGTTGTCGCTTTGCCAGTCTTCTATCGTAGGAAGTATTGCCATAAATTATATGGTTGCTTTGTCCGGCATTGGTCGGCTTTGTCGTGAGTGGTGCTGATGGTTTTACCGCCTGTGATTTCTGGGTCGAGTAGTTGCTAATATCGTCAATTTTTCCATTGATAACGGGCATTGGCCCCGATAGTGTACTTAATGGAGCCTGATGGTTGGCCGATGATTCACCGAACCACGGCTGTAGTGTTTGCCTGTTGGTTGTGGCCGGTGCAATCGGTGAGTCCTGTGTATCGAGATCAGTATCCACGAATTTTGGCGTTTGGGGTGGAGTTTCTGTCGCGTACGGCCCTTTCCTATCCTCGCGCAGGAGGCGTACTGGCTTTATAGAATGCGCGGGTGAATTCGGTACAGATGGTTTGTCGGTCATAGAGTAGCCTCCGCGAATAGTGAGCGTACAATCTCAGGGGCATTATTGGTGCCGCGAGCAATCGCTAGACGATATCCCGCAGCCTGTTCCACCAGTTTGCCAAGCAACGAAAACACGTGTTCCTGTGTCTGCATGGACATATTTCTTTTGCTGATGCATTGTTCCACCAATTCTTGTAACAGGGCCGCTTTGCTGAGACGAGTCACGACTGTCTCTGTGGCTGTTGTCAATGATGGAAACAGCAGCAGACGAATAGATGTTTGCAGTTGTGTGGCTCCAGATTGTATCTGTTCAATTGTGCAATAGCGTTTGTCGCGCTTATCTGCTGGAACCTGTTGCAGAAACGACAGGGCAGGCCAGAGAGCGAGTGAATTGGAACGCACTGATACCTCATTTGAGATAGAGCAGGCGTCAACTTTGCCTGTAGCGTCTTCCCGTAGCATCACGAGATCATCGCCAAGTAGTCCGCAACCTGCGATAGCGCAGCCCAGGCTCAGGGTCGTCTTACTACTACCAGAGTCACCAAGAATGAGCGCTCCTTGCAGCACATTACCGGGTGCTGTTATAGCCGCGGCGTGGCAAGGTTGAAATCCATAGGTATGCATAAGCCGACCGAGTGCTATCAAGAACACATAGCGACGCAGAAAACCGGCCTGATACTTTTCTGGCGCTGTAATCTGGGTCAATGCTCTGTTTTGAACACTATCAATGATGCTGAGTGCGGCTTCATTGACTGGCGGCAACGCTACATAGCTCTGAAACTCGGTGGTATGGTCAAGGCTGCTGTAGTATTTCAATCGTGTATCGGTCAGCAGTCGTACAGTGTCAATGCGCCTGCGTTGCTGCGGCAATTGTACAGGAAACTGGTCTGCTTGATCGCAACATAGCACTGTATAGTATGTATGACCACAAAGCGTATCCGGTTCTGAAAAAATACCGAGTACATTATCCAGTATAACCAGGATTGCCGGGTGATTGGTCTGGCATGTCACCCGGACATCGTGGAAGTAATAGTCTTTGCACAGCAATGGTTCAGAACTATGCCGTATAGCCTCATAAAGCGTATCCAGTTGGACTACCATGGTGGTGTTGACATTCTATTATGCATGGATGCATGACTAAATCGTGTTAAGCGATGGTACGCGGTGACGACGCCAGGCATTCGTTGAGCAACTCGTGCTGGTTGAGTTCAGCAACGATGCCCTCAACATCGTGCAACGCCTGATCGTAATCAACTTCATACGATTCGCAAATAGCAGTGGCGATTTGTTCAGAAGTATGGTTCCCGTCCAACATTTTCCAGATAAAGGTGCCTATATGATTCAAATTATATGAGCAACCAGCTTTAGGATTAAGTAAGACTGCTTCACCTTCAAGTTCACGCCAGAGAATCTTTGTGTTTCGTTGTAGCATCTGTTGCATCTGTTACTCCTGAAAAATGTATCTATGTGTCACTTCTATATCGTAGAAAATTGCTTACTGTCTTACTTCTGTGTTGATACGCAACAGCATCGTATCCACCAGTAACCCAGGTGAATTGCCAACCGGGAGGCAACACGCAGGACTATGCTCAATGGCATATTATTTCCGCACTTATATAACTGATGGCGAATAACCGCAGTAACCTTTCCACACCATCGGGCTACTGGATGCCGTAAATTGAGTTGGTATTGCGGGCAGCGAACGGTGACGACTCGCCCCACCACTGCTTGCTCGTGTACCCAACTCGGCATTACCTCCACATCAGACATTTGTAATAATCGGATGGTAGCTGATTTTTGTTGAATGGCAACAATTCGATGAATGACCAGACCATGAGAGGTTTCGAAAGCTGCGATTTCGCCGGTATCAATATCTTGTGCCTGGGCCGGTTCGATATAAACGTCGTCGTCTTTGTAGAAGAGGGGGTGCATGCTATTGCTGGCAACGCGAAACCAGAGAGGTTGTTTTTGCCGGAGTGCTTCAATATAAAGAGAAGCGATGGTAGCTGCTTGTGAAGTTGTTTCATTCATTGGCGGTATTATTGAAGCAAATAGGCGAAGGGTACAAAGCTAATAGATAGGATAAATAGGATGAGTAGCGCCATAGACAGATAAGAAATGATCTTATCCATCTATGGCGTGAGCTATTTAGCTGCTCAGGATGTGGTTGACATTGCCACCAGTACCTGAAGTCGAACAGCTCATCGAGTGCTTGCTAGGGGTCACGCGGCAACCAGAGGAAGCCAGGGCCGAGGGCAAGTCACGGAGGCGCTGAACTTCGAGCTTCGGTGCCTGATATTTGGCACGAGTGTTCTGAGTCATTCTCAAAATCCTCCAAACTAGTCTTACTGCTAGGCTCCTGTATGGACGATGAAAACTTTCAACGTCTTGAGGAGGATATACAGATCGACGACGACGGATCGATTGTCAATATATCGCATATCAAGCAGCACCCGCTCATCATAGGAGATGTGCTGGCGACCGCTGATTTGCCACAAACCAGTGATGCCGGGCCGTACCAGGAGGCGCTTTTGGGCGTACTCGCCGTAGCGCGGCAACTCGCTTGGATGAATGATCCGTGGACCAACGAGAGACATTTGCCCAATCAGAACATTGAACAATTGGGGCAACTCATCCAAACTTGTTTTACGTAGAAACCGACCGAAATTGGTGATACGGGGGTCGCGTTCCAACTTCATGTTCTGCTGAAACTTCCGCATCAGTTCGGGATGCCTTGTCAGATATTCGTCTGCATCGGGTCGCATGGTACGAAACTTTAGGGCAAAGAAACGACGACCGTTTTGACCGATAATTTCGCGGAAATGAAGAACTGGGCCTCTGTCGTCTAATTTAATGCAAATGGCGATAACCAGAAATACTGGTAGTAACGCAAGTATACCAAAGAACGATAACACCACGTCTAGAAAACGTTTCACGAAGTAATAGGTAAGTGATTGTTCGCGAAAGATCGTCGTACTAATCATACCAACTTGAATACTCATTTGTCTTTGAGAAGCTGGCACTTCCTCAGAACGTTTTGGTAATGTTGCGATTATCTGTTCCATATACATATCTCTCTGTACTAAGTTTTTGTTTTGTCCCCCTCGACTTCCTAAGTGTATCAGATAGACGCATGCATGTCGGTAGTGAACGAGTTAAGATATGATTGCAAATATATGAATTCGGTTAAGGTTTCTTCTTATATTTAAATATTTCTTCCCAAGTTCGACCCTGCAAACCAACAACGGCGTTGGTTTGCAGGGTCGAGGACGCCAATGCCCTCTATTCAGTATACTGAGCCATTCCAATGAAAGCAAGATGCTTAACCTGATTGTTTTTACCAGCCGCTTAATCCCTGAATAAATTGCTGCCACGCACTTGTATTGCCCACGTAGCTCACAATACTGCCATCAGAACTCAGCAGTGCGCTGGAGACGCCATTGCCCTCGAATCTCCAGAGGGTTGCGCCGGTAGCAGCATTCAGTGCATAAAGGTGCGGATGGTTGCACGTGGAGGTGACGCAGAGCGTAGCGAGAATAGTGGTACGGTGGTATTGAAAGCCGTTGGCTTGTGGATTCAAGAAAGTAAATTGGTTGGAAGGTTGAAATGTCCAATAAGCGGCACCATTTTGTGTGTCGAAAGCCACCAGTGCCTGGGCTGGTGTACTATTCTCAATGCTATCGAGCAAGATGACATAAATGAGTGTGCCGTCGTTGGCGATATGGAAACCGAGAATATTGCCCATTTGTTGTTGTTGCCAGATAACGTGTTGGTCGTTGTAAGAGACTGCTTCAAGTTGTCCGTTGCCATAGACGAATATCTTTTGACCGTCTGTTGCTATGCTGGCAGGTATTGTACCTGTCGAGAAGTCAAATACGTTTACATTCCAGAGCTTTTTGCCTGTTGCCATAGCGTAGGAGTGCAAGGCATCGTTGCGCTCCACCACTAATTGACCATGCAATAGCACCATCTGGGCCTCTTCTTGTGGGAGAATGCTGATATTGCTGAATGGCAGGGCTGTCGTCCATAGAATGCTGCCTTGCGTCGCGTCTATCACCTCAATAGTGGCATCCACCTGCCAGACAAGGGCATGCTCAGTGAGAAGCAGCGAACCTTTGTCGAGTGGATTACCATCGGCTTGCGCTGGACTATTCACGCGCCAGCCGATAAAACCAGTATATTGATTGATTGCGAGGAGTTGGACCTGAGTTTGCTGGCCCGCGAGTGGTTGCGTGTTGACGGCGTAAATGAAATTGTTATCCGCGCCAAGGATGTCCTCGCTTTGCGACAGTGTGGGTTGCGTAATTTCATACTGCCAGTTGATGTGTCCTGTCGCACGGTTGAACGAGTAGAGTGTCAGCGAGTATCCGTTTGCCGTTTGCTGGCTGAGTGTTGCAAGGACCATAGCAGGCGCTGAGTGAACAGAAGGCAAGGCGAATACTCCGTCGCTGCTAAACGATTGCCATTGCATTCTGCCATGTGCATCAAGAGCAATAAGTTGCTGCGTATTGTTGGCTAAAGTAGCAATTTGCACGCTTCCCTGAGCGTCCACCAGTTCTGTTTGTGCAGCACCGTTGGCAGCTTGTTGCCAGAGTGTCGTGCCGGTATGTGCATCTACCGTATAAAGATTGCTCTGAAAATGATTCAATTGACCATAGGCGTATATGCAGATTGCGATGACTGGCATAAGCAGCAGGATAATGCACAGCAAGCGTGAAAATTTCCAGAGACGTGCTACTGGTCGTAAAGAAGCCTGCAAGTTGTGCGGTTGCATTGTTGATAGTGCGGGCAGTGTTTGAGCAGGCGATGAGGGCAATGAGGGTGATGAGGGTGATGAAGGTGTAGCATCATCCTGTTCTACACTGGCAGTATGAGAAGCATCGGGCTCGTTTGCAACAGCATTGTTTTCGTTTAAAGTAATCGTACTATTGGTATCGGGCTTCTCATCATGTGTGGCAATAAGGCCATGCTCATCTATTGCGTCGGGTCGAGGGGCAGGCAACTTCGCCGTTTCTTCTGTTGTTAGTTCCTCAAAGTATGGTTGATTTTCGCGTGTGGAAAAGATAGGCAAATTGCCATTGGTAGAGTGTCCATTGCCGTTCGCATGTAGGGACAGCTTTAGCTCGTCTGCGCCCCTATCCTTGTCTATCTGAAGCGTGTTATGTGCGTTAAGAGGCACCTTAACTCGTGGTATTTTGATGGTATCGTCGGTGTTATCAGTGTTGTCTTCGGAGAGTGATGGAGTTTCTTGCTCGTCCGACATGGCTCTATCTCTTTCTATATGCTGCGATAAACCTGCTCTAGTATATCAGAGATGTTGACATATTCGTCCATTATAGTACTTACTAATAGGATATTGGCGCTGTGTTCGTTTTCAGGGAGCCGGAAAATCCATGCGTTCACTCAATTTACACCAGCTTACGACGTTTCAATCTGTTGCAAAACATTCCAGCTACGTTCGTGCAGCTGAAGAGTTGCACTTTAGCCAACCCGCTGTTTCAGCACAGATACGCCAGCTTGAGGAGTCGCTGGGAGTCAAACTATTTGACCAGATTGGTCGCAAGACGCATCTGACTCACGCGGGCGAGGAATTGTACATCTATAGCCAGAAAATTTTCGCGATCATTGATGAGGCATTGGATACGATGGACTCATTGCGCAGTCCGCATACGGGGCGTTTGAGTGTGGGGGCTGATACGACGGTTGGCACCTACGTCATTCCAGGACTGCTGGGCAAATTTCACCAGGTATACCCCGACGTGGAGATTACACTGGATGTGGTGAATAGGGCCGCGCTGGTGGATGCGCTGGTGAGCAATCGTATTGATATGGCAATTGTGGGCCGCGTGCCCGATGATATCCCGGTGGTGATTGAGCCGTTCGCACCCAACGAACTGGTCCTGGTTGCCGCGCCGACGCATCGTTTAGCTGGACGTACCAATATCCCCCTTGCTGACCTGGCCCAGGAGCATTTTTTGTTGCGTGAAGTCGGCTCCGGCACCCGTGCCGCGTTAGAGTCGCTCTTTCAAGAGGCGGATATGCCGTTGCTGGTGAATATGCAGGTGGGCAATAACAGTGCGATCAAGCAGGGAGTTGCCGCCGGTCTTGGTATCGCGCTTATCTCACGAGTGGCGCTTGATATGGAACTGGAAACGAACCGGCTAGTGATTCTTGATGTCGAAGGTTTTCCCATCATGCGGCAATGGCGGCTTGTTCATCTGAAAGATAAGCACTTATCAGCGACTGCCCGTGCCTTCAAAATATTCCTTTTGCAACACGCTGATAGACGTGTGCGGCGCAAGGAGGTATCCTGATGAGCGCAATGAGTGACAGGCCAGACGATGCTGAGAAACAGATGGTCATTGACGAGGTGCGGCGTTTTGTGGAGCGCGAAGTGATACCCGTCGCGCACGAGTTGGAGCATAGTGATAGTTATCCCGTCGCGCTGATTGACAAACTCAAGACGATGGGGGTGTTCGCGGCAACCATCCCCGAAGCATATGGGGGCCTGGGATTTGATTTTGGCACGTATGTCCAAATTGTCGAGGAGCTTGCGCGTGGCTGGATGAGCCTGAGCGGTATTGTGAACACGCATGTCCTGGTTGCCTATATGATTGCCGCGCATGGTACGGAAGAGCAACGCCAACGTTTTTTGCCTGTGATGGCCGAGGGCGATAGGCGCGGTGGCCTCTGTATCTCCGAGGCGGACGCGGGTAGCGATGTGCAGGCCATTACGATGACTGCTATGCGTGAAGGTGAGAACTATCTTCTCAATGGCTCAAAGTTGTGGGTTACCAATGGTGTCAATGCCGGCATTTTTGCTGTGTTGGCGCGTACTGATATCTCCGTGCGCCCACCATATAAAGGTATGAGCGTTTTTCTCGTTGAGAAGGGCATGTCCGGTTTTCACGTTGGGCGCACATTTGATAAACTTGGCTATAAGGGCGTGGATACGGCTGAGCTTCTCTTTGAAGATGTGCGCGTGCCTGCCGCGGGCTTGCTGGGTGGCATTGAAGGTGAAGGGTTCAAGCATGCGATGAGCGGATTGGAGGTGGGGCGTATCAATGTCGCGGCACGTGCCATCGGTATTGCCCAGGCTGCCTTCAATGATGCTATTAAGTACGCGCAGCAGCGAATCACTTTTGGCAAGCCGATTGCGCAACACCAGGCGATTCAACTCAAGCTGGCGGATATGGCGACGAAGATTGAAGCGGCCCGTCTGCTGCTGCAAAAGGCCGCTCGTAAGAAGGATAGCGGCGAACGCTGCGACCTTGAAGCCGGTATGGCAAAATTGTTTGCCTCGGAGATGTGCCAGGAGGTGACGCTGGATGCGATGCGCATTCATGGCGGTTTCGGCTACACAAAAGAGTTCAACGTAGAACGCTACTATCGCGATGCCCCTTTTATGCTGGTAGGCGAGGGGACGAGCGAGATTCAGCGACTGGTGATTGCTCGCCAACTGCTGGAAAAATACAAAATTTGATGGGAGATAGAAAGCTATGCAATTTGGACGCTGTTATGAAGAGTTCGAGGTCGGCGACATATATAAACACTGGCCCGGACGCACAATTACAGAATACGACGACACGTTATTTTCCATGCTTACCATGAATCATAATCCTTTGCATATTGATGCCAACTATGCCGAGGATACGCAGCATGGGCAGCGTCTTGTCGTGGGGCCGCTTATTTTCAGTATTGCGCTGGGCATGTCTGTGCCGGATGTGAGCGGTAAAGCCATTGCGAACCTCGAATTTGAGTACGTTCGACATCTCGCGCCGACCTTTCATGGTGATACGATCTATGCTGAAACAAAAGTGCTGGACAAGCAATTCTCGCGCAGCAAGCCCGACCGTGGCATTATAACCGTAGAAACCATTGCCTACAACCAGCGTGGCGAAAATGTGTTGTCGTTCAAACGGCGCGTCATGGTGCCAACGAGAGAACATGACGAGGCGCGGCAACGGGTATTTCAAGAGAAGATGGAGCAGGCACGCAAAGACTCAGGAGGTACAAAGCAATGACTTGTCATTGTTGATACAACTCCCGTTCGTTTGCCGATGTTGTGAGAGAGGAAAGTGGAACTTTCCTCTCTCACCTGTACTTCTCTTGTTTAACGCATTGGGCAGCCAGATACGTGCGGCTGTTCCTGCCAGGGCGCGGCTTGATAAAAATAATTCGGTTTGAGGATCGTGTTCTTATAGTAAGTTTTGTGAAAGATAGGGCTGGCCGAACCCGAAATGGGCGGGACGATCCAGACCCAGTGAGCTGGCACTGTGCGCCCAACTCGTTGTTCCTGCTCATCATGCAACAAGAATTGGCGAGAAGCGGTATGGTGATCCACCGCCGTAACCCCGTATCTGGCAAAAGAAGATAGTACCGCGATATTTAATTCGACGAGCGCCCGGTCTTTCCATAATGTGCGGTCCGAGCGAGTATCAAGTCCCATTTGTTTTGCTATTACTGGTAGTAAGTTGTAACGGTTGACATCGCCGAGGTTGCGTGCGCCGATCTCGGTTCCCATATACCAGCCATTAAAAGGTGCGGCAGTATAGGAAATGCCGCCAATTTCCATACGCATATTTGAAATCACAGGAAGTGCGTGCCATTTGAGACCCAGCTCGGCGAACCAACTGTAGTCGGGATGGCTCAGTGGCACTTCAAGTACAGCATCCTCCGGTAACATAAACATTCTTGGATGTTGATTTGGCATCTGGATAACAAGGGGAAGGAGATCAAATGATGTTTCCTGGCCGCCTTTCCAGCCCAATTGTTGGAGGATGGCGGTAAGTTCTTGATTGGCAGGATCACCAACGATTGAACCATCTGGCTGGCGGTAACCTGCATAGCGGATAAGTTGTGGGTTCCAAATGCGAATGCCCGGTTGGCCTGGTGCCTGTGGAGCAAAAATGGTAATCGTCGAGCGGATTTTGCCACCATTGGTCGCACAACGAATGTGGTCAACAAGGGCAGAGAAAATTTCCTCTGCTGTGCTGAGATGACGCATATCTCGCACAACCAGGGATTGCCAGTGCAATCGTCCAATGCAACGAGTGTTGTTACGCCAGGCTACCTTTGCCCCATACAGCAGTTCATCATAGGTCTGCCTATAGGTACCATCTTGTTTGATCTCATCCTGGATAGCTGTGAGCCGTTCAGGAAATGCTTCAAACCTGTCACATTCCTGATGAAATAGCTGTAAATAGGCCCTGGCTTCAAGAAATAATTCATAATTATTATGCAAGTGTGAGGGACCTTGCCCACACGTCTTTCTGCCTGCTTCCAACTCATCAACTTTCTGTCTTGAAAAAGACATATGCTGGTACAACATCCTTATTCTTCCCCTTCTCACTTTGACCATTCCACGAATCATTACATATGCATATATTACCATTATTTAGGCTCAACAACATGTTTGTGTAATGATATTAGTACTTATGCGTTACAACAGTATTTTGAACATCAGATAAAATAACATGCATTCTTTCTCAGAAAGTCGCTCCTCAAGTGGGTTTAACCACGCAAAAGCATATGGCTTATCTGTTTGAATGCATATGATGAGCGACAAACCGGGTAATCATACGCATGGTGATATAATGAACAATCTGGGAAAACCCAGGAAGATGCATAATCCATGCTTTACGATAGTGAAGGCGATAATGAAAGGTTGTAGCAAGAATGACGAGCGGCAATATGATTCCCCCCAACGCACAGATGGTAATGGCGCGTGATTTTGTAGTGCGCCGCTCAGAACTGACTGTGCCGGGACATAGCTTGAAGATGATGGCGAAGGCCGCAGCCTCGAATGCTGATCAGGTGATGCTCGATCTGGAGGATGCCTGTGCAGTCTCGCAGAAGGTTGAGGCACGCAAAACTGTGATCGAGGCACTCAATACACTCGACTTCGGCGGCAAGATTCGTGCATATCGCCCCAACAATGTTCGCACGCGGTTTTTTTATCGTGACCTGATCGAAGTCGTTGAGGCGGCTGGACGCAACATTGATGTCGTGGTAATACCTAAAAGTTATGGGCCAGAGGATATCCTGTTCGCGGATCGCTTCTTGACGCAAATCGAAGAGAACATGGGCTTCGAGTTGGGTCGCATTAAGCTTGAGGCGTTGATCGAGTCAGCGGATGCTGTGCTGCACGCCGAGCTGATAGCGAAGTGTACGCCGCGCCTGGGTGGATTGATATTTGGGCTGGTGGATTTTGCCGGAGATATTGGGGCGCAAGAATTGGGTGGTGAGCAATTTTTCTATTATAACTATGCCAAAGCCAAATGCATCACCGCTGCCCGCGCTGCCGGTATCACGGTTGTGGATGGGGTCACGCTGGCGATTCGTGACAATGAAGCTTGCCGTCGCGATGCGAAGATGGGTGCAAGAATGGGTTTTGATGGCAAATGGGCTATCCATCCTGCGCAGATTGATATCATCCACGAGGCCTTCACCCCCTCAGCCGACGAGATAGCAAGTGCTAAACATATCGTGGATGCATATGAGAAAGCCGATGTGCAGGGCGGCCTCGGTGCCATCATGATTGACGACCAGATGGTAGACGCTGCTCTCTTGCGTGTCGAGTGGCGCAAACTGGCGATCGCTCGCAAGGCGGGGTTAGTATAACTGTGTCTTCAGGTTCAGGATGTCCTTTGCAGTCTCCTGAACCATTTCCTCAAATTATGTATAAGGAGAAATTTCCATGCCCCAACTCAATCTTTCATCCGACGAATTGCTGGCGACGACGCGGTCGGTGCGCAAACGGCTTGATTTCTCGCGACCAGTGGAACCGGAACTCATTCGCGAATGCCTGGAACTGGCCGTGCAGGCCCCAACTGGCTCAAATATGCAGGGCTGGCATTTTGTCGTTGTGACCGATGTGCAGAAGAAAAAGGCTATTGGCGAGCTGTATCGCCAGTCATATACACAGTATCGCCAACAACGCGAAGCTGGCAACGCTGCTATTCCCAGCGATGGACCTATTTCAGTCGCTACGATGAGCAAGGTGCGAGACTCATCCCAGTATCTCGCGGATAGAATGCACGAAGTACCTGTTATGGTTATTCCGTGCATTTATGGGCGTACCGATAGCGCAAATTCTTTTCAACAGGCTGGCGTGTGGGGGTCTATTTTGCCCGCCGCGTGGAATTTTATGCTTGCCGCCCGCGCCCGTGGCCTGGGAACAACCTGGACAACATTACACCTCAAGTACGAGCGGGAAGCGGCGCAGGTGCTTGGTATTCCCTATGAGAAGATTATGCAAGCCGCGCTCATACCGGTTGCTTATACGCTGGGCACCGGCTTTAAAGCGGCACCGCGTATTCCGCTTGAACCCATCGTGCATTGGGAAGAGTGGTAAGTTCTTGTCTGGCTCTATTGGCCTTTACCGCAGGTGCTTCAACTTTCATTCTCTTGACCCAGAAATATTTTCTGTGTTACTATCTTACCGAACGATAAGTAACCTATGTAATGGAATTTTGAGGGAATAGGGTGATACATGGCGGAGCATAAAGATGGTCGAACAACGGATACGCGCCAACTCATTTTGAAAGAGGCGGAGCGGCTATACTACGTGGGAGGCTACGAAAAGATCAGCTTACAGGTCGTCGCTGACCAATTGGGTATCAGTAAGGCCGCGTTGTTCTATCATTACAAGAACAAGCAAGAGTTGTTTTTTGAAATGCTCTTTCATATCGTCGAGAAAATGCGCAGGATGTTTGCTGAGGCTGTGAAAGGGGAGAATATTTCGACCCGTGAGAAGTTGCGCAATATCATGTTGCGTTGGTCGCAGGAGCCGACATTCGATGTGATGCGTTTCCTGCGTGAAGATTACTACCAGTTGACGGTGGAGCAGCAATGTACAATAGGCGAGGCCTGGCACATGCGTACACTGTCCGTTATCAAAAATGTGTTTGCAGAGGGCATTGAGCGTGGCGAATTGAAAGTGCATGATACTGCACTCTCTGCCAATCTTTTTCTCAATATGTGCATTTTATTGCCCCATCCTGACAATCCTCTGCGTCAAGTAATGGGACATACGAATCTGGCGGAGCATACTGATAAAATGCTGAGTATGCTGTTAGATGGTTTAGCTGAACGCTAATAGACTCGGCGATTCAGTAGAGGGCCGGAATTTTTTATCGTTGAGACTTACCGACCAGTCGGTAATGCAAGGGATGATTTGATATGTATAGAGAGAAGGAGTGTATATGCTTACTCGTGCATTACATGCGATAACAGATGCCGCCTCATCGAGGCGCGGTAAATTTGTAACCATGATTGTCTGGCTGATTGTTGCCATCGTACTGGTGGTGGTGGCTCCGAAGTTGTCGAGTATTTACAATAATACTGTGACTCAGAGTATCCCTGCGGATGCGAATTCCCAGCAAGCGCAGCAGATGTTGCTCAAGGAATTTCCCAGTAGCCGGGGTACGCCGGCGATACTGGTTTTCTATGATAAAAATGGCTTAAGCAGCAGCGATAATGTGCATGCAAAGCAAATGAGTGATTGGCTTACGTCGAGTGCCAAACCTGCTGATGTTGGTGCGGTGTTGTCGGTGTTCACGGTGCCACAGGCCGCGAGCCAGCTTATCTCGAAAGATAAAACAACGATGACAATGGTTGTCACGTTGAACGGCTCAACAACCGACGCGACCTTTCAGGATAACATCAAGCAGATGCGCGATCACTTACAGAGCGTTGTAGCAGGTACATCGCTGCAAGCGCATGTGACGGGGCCGGCGGGTGTTGTTGCCGATGCCGGACTCATCTTTGCCTCGACCGATATCAAATTATTATTGGCGACCGTTGGGCTGGTACTTATCTTGCTGATCGCGCTCTATCGTTCGCCTATTCTCGCCTTTTTGCCGCTAATAGCCGTAGGTTGGGCCTTACAAATTGTGGATGCCCTGCTCGGTTTCGCGGGTCAGGCCAACATCTTTGGTGTGAGTCAACAGGCGAGTTCGATTATGACGGTGCTGCTTTTTGGCGCGGGTACGGACTACAGTATCTTTATTGCCTCGCGTTTCCGTGAAGAATTGATGCACACGCAAGATAAACATCTTGCTATGCGCAATACTATGCGTGCGGTAGGTGAGGCGATTACGTCAAGCGCCGGTACTGTCCTGCTGGCATTGCTCACGCTCATTTTCGCTGCTATTGGTCTGTATAGTTCGCTTGGTCCGACACTTGCTGTTGCTATCTTCGTGATGTTGCTGGCCGGATTAACGCTTGTCCCAGCCTTACTCGTCTGGATTGGTCGAGCGGCATACTGGCCGATGATACCGCGATATCAGGAAGGCATTACCACGGAGGAAGCGCAACGTTCCGCTACACCGCGTGGTTTCTGGGGGCGACTTGGCGTCTGGACTGCGAAACACCGTGTGTTGGCTGCTGCCAGTAGCCTTCTCCTGCTGGTCGTTCTCGCGTTGGGCAATATTGGTTCTCAACCTACCTTCAACTTCCTGACCGCGTTTCGTGATCCAACCGATTCGAGTAACGGCTATGCCATTTTGCAGCAACATTTTCCAGCAGGTACACTTGCACCTACGGCCATCATACTCAAACTTGGTGGTAAAACAGCGGATGCCTATCAACATCTCGCGCAACTTGACGCGGTAACTGTTGCGTTGCAGAAAGTGCCAGGCGTAGCAACGGTGCAGGGGCCAACGCGCCCGGATGGCAATGCGCCTATTGTTGATCCAAATACGTTACAAACAGCCCTCGCCACATTGCCAGCACAGGTGAAGGACGCCATTCGTTCCGGTAAACAACTCCCTACCTGTTCGGGGCCTGCCTGTCCTCCATCAAATCCGCAACAGGCGCTTGTTATCGGCGCGTATGCTGCCAGTACAACGTATGTTTCGCCGGATAATACGACGGTACAACTCTCGGTTGTCTTGAAAGACGATCCCTATTCGTTGACGGCAATCAATCGGATTGCTCCCTTGCGTGATGCATTGAACAAAGCTTTGAGCGATAACGGGTTAGGCACACAGTCCGCGACGAGTGCCACGCCGTATATCGCTGGACAGACTTCGCTTTTAGCCGATACGTTGCAGTACAATCAGCGTGACACCTTCCTCATTGTGCCGATTGTGTTGTTGCTGGTCGGTATTGTACTGGGGCTGCTGTTGCGTAGTTTGATTGCGCCGCTCTACTTGCTCAGTGCGGTCACACTCAATTTTCTCGCGGCAATCGGTATCTGCTCCTTCTTCTTCCAGCACATCCAGGGACAGGATGGGTTCAGCTATGCTATCCCGCTCTACACCTTCATTTTCCTGGTTGCTCTGGGTGCCGATTACACCATCTTCCTTATGTCGCGTGTGCGAGAGGAGGCGCAACGGCACGGGCTTGAGAAGGGTGTTCCCATCGCGGTCTCGCATACTGGTGGTGTGATTACTTCGGCAGGGCTGATACTCGCGGGGACATTCGCGGTACTCACCTCGCTTCCCTTGAACATTCTCTACCAGTTCGGTATCTGTGTCGCTGTGGGTATCTTGATGGATACTTTTATTGTGCGCGGCTTGCTTATTCCTGCGATCGTTTTACTATTGGGCAAATGGAACTGGTGGCCCGGACACCTCCTGGAGAGTCATAACATTCAGGAACCGGAACAGGCGCGAGCAACAAGCGGCGTGGCCGAATAAAAAAGTAGTGCTTCTTTCTGAATAGAGGAGAAGAAGCACTACTTTTTTATTCGGCTATCCTTTATAATACATGTGTAGAATGACCTTTGTATCATGATGATGAAACGTCTGAGAAAGAGAGCTTAACGAGATGGACTTTACGCTCAATGACGAGCAGTTGGCGATACGCGATACATGCCGCGAATTCGCGGAGCAAGAGATTAAGCCGTTAGCAGAAGAGATGGATCGCACGGGACAGTTTCCCTATGCTTTGGTACGCAAGATGGGAGAGTTGGGACTGCTCGGTTTGCCATTCCCGGAGGAATATGGTGGTGCGGGTGCGGATTTTCTTTCGTACTGTATCGCGATAGAAGAGATTTCACGTGGCGATGTTTCAGTTGGAATTACGATGGAGGCGCATACATCACTGGGTGCGAGTCCATTTTATTTATTTGGCAGCGAAGAACAGAAAGAGCGTTATTTGCCACCTCTGGCAAGCGGCGAACGGTTGTGGGCATTTGGCCTGACCGAACCTGGTGCTGGTTCTGACTCTGGCAGCACACAGACACGCGCCGTTCTGCACGATGGTTCCTGGCATATTAATGGTTCCAAAGCTTTTATCACCAATGCTGGCACCGATATGACCAGCGGTGTGACTATTACTGCCGTAACGGGAACTCGTCCTGATGGGCGCAGCGAGATTACCAATATGATTGTTCCCAAAGGGACACCGGGCTATGTCATCGGCAACCCCTACAAGAAAATGGGCTGGAAAGCTTCGGATACGAGGCCGCTCTCATTCGAGGATTGCCAGGTACCGGAAGGGAATATGCTGGGGCAGCGCGGCGAAGGTTTAAAGAACTTCATGCAGATTCTCGATGCCGGGCGTGTTGCTATAGCCGCGCTCTCGGTTGGATTGGCCCAGGCATGCCTGGATGAGGCGCTGAGTTACGCGAAGGAACGCAAACAATTTAACAAACCCATCAGCAAATTCCAGGCGATTCAGTTCAAACTGGCCGATATGGATACAGAGATAGAGTTGGCGCGTTTAATGTATTATAAGGCGGCGTGGCTGCATATGCAGGGTAAGTCCTATACACGTGAAGCAGCGATGGCAAAGCTTTTCGCTTCGGAGACGGCCAAACGCGCCGCCGATCAGGCTGTGCAGATTCACGGCGGCTATGGCTTCATGGATGAATACCCGGTATCGCGCTACTGGCGTAGCGTAAAAATCAATGAAATCGGTGAAGGCACCAGCGAAGTGCAGCGCATATTGATTGCGAAACGCCTCGGGTGCTGATAACCAGTTAGCACAGAGGAGGCACCATAATGGACATCACCCCCGCTCAGGGCCAGATTGCTGGCCCTGAAAAGCACTCTTCCACGTATGGCGATAGCTTTAAGCGCATGTTTGCAGGTGTTCACTTTCAGTTCCCTACTTACAAGCACGACCATCCGCCCGTTATTGATGTGAATAAAGTCGCCGACGACGAGTTGTCATTCGGGCAGAGGATTGCCGATAAGGTGGCTTCTGGCATGGGTAGCTGGCGGTTTATCATTATCCAGACTAGTATACTTGTGCTGTGGGCAATACTAAACTCCGTTGGATGGTGGTCCTGGAAGTGGGATATATACCCGTTTATCGCCATGAACCTCTTATTATCTTGTCAAGCAGCTTATGCAGCTCCGGTGATAATGATGTCCCAGAACCGGCAAGCCGAGAAAGACCGCCTCACCGCTCAAAATGATTATACGACCGATTGCAAAGGTGAGGAAGAAATCCGTTATATCATGGAACACCTCGACCATCAGGACACCTTGATTCTCCAGATTGTGAAGCGGTTGGAAGAGCAGCATCAGGAAATGAAAGAGCAACTTGCAAGGCTTGACCCGGCAACGGCGAAGCAATTGGGTGCTGATATACAGCAGATTGCAACGGAGAGCGAAAAAGAATAGCGGGAAAAGAACAAACAAGTCGTCCTGAGCGTTCGCTCAGGACGACTTGTTTGTTCTTTTCCCGCTATTGCGCTGCTGGTCTGGGCCAGTTAAAGGCCATGAGTGTAATAGTCGGGTTGCCTGAGTTGTCCGTGCTGATAGCATTGTCTTGTATCCAGACAGCAGTGCCGCTACTAACTGCAAGGAATTGCGCTCCGCCCAGGACATCGTTAGTGGTTACAAAGCTTCGGGTGACGGCATTGTACATATTATAGCCATCTTTCGTTTGCCAGAGGACGAACGCAGAGCCAGCTTGCAACGATGTTGCATCCATGGCTATCTGACTCGGCAAGTTGTTCGGGTCCCCGTCTATGGGGTACATGATCAGCGAGCCAACGACTGCATCGTCAAGTTGCACCGGATAAGCACTCACATCTGCCCACGTTGCGTCAGGTACAAGAGTATTTGGTGTAGCAACTGCCGCGGGTGTGCCGGTTGTCGCCGTTGAAGATGTCGGTGGTGTTGTAGTCGTCAAATTGGCGGTACTTAACAGGAAAAGCGTATCGTTGGCAATTACGGGGTGGAACGCCATGCCTCCGGCGATGAATACTTGCTGTATGGTGTCTGTGTGCCGTAATGATTGTCCATAAGTCGCAGGGGCGGTATATGTCTGTTGCGTCCAGATATTGCTATGCAATGTGTTGTCGCTGGTCTGCCATTCGTCGGCCCAGAATAGCTGGTTGCCATCGGTAGTTGCAGTTGGCGATGTGAAGACATGATTCGCGCTGGCTGTCGCAATCACAGTTGAAACAGGCTTGCCAGTAGCGGAAAGCGTGTAGCTTAACAGGTGTGATACCCCTTTTTGATCGGTTGTGGCAACAAGGAGTGTGTTGTTATGGAGCCAGATGCCCTGCACGGGTGTATGCACCCAGGTGGGAACGGTATCCTGATTGAATATGCCTGATAGTAATGTTTCGGGCAAGTTGGACGAGACAGTTGCCGACTGCTGTGGAGCAAGGGAAAGATAGTGCAAACTCCAATTCCGCAGCTGTGCTTGATTAGAAGGCTGAATAAGTTTTCCATGGCCGGCAGGATTTGGTTGGTCAAATTGTAACCAGACCAGCCAGTTGTTATCACTGCTCAATACGATGAGCGGGCTTGCGCTGGGGGTAGAAAGTAATGGTGTACTGATATTTGTTTTGCGGTCTAATGCTTCAAGCATCCAGTTGTTGCCAGTACTATCGCCAAACGCTGTGTAATATATTTCATTGCTTGTAGCAACTGCGCTGACCACATGTTGAAACGGCGTATTTGTGGTGTACGAGAGACTGACGATATTTGTTGGTAGGGCAACAGACAAACCCTGGTCTGTTTGCGGGTGTCCTTGAGCTAAAATGAGTAGTGACGTGATGCCGCCCATCATGAATACCATCAAGAATGCTGCCGCTATACCAATAATAGCGAATTGTCCCATACGTGGGCGATGCGGCTTCTTACGGATAGGGCGAATAACAGGCATTGGGCCGGTATCGGCGGTTGAGAAAGCGGCGAGCGAATCGGTTTTTTGTGTAGCGGTGGCGTGTTCTCGAAGATATGGTTTCAGGAATTCGGGTACTGACGGTGTCGTCGAAGGAGACCGTTGTAAAGACTGCGCATGTTCGCTTGCCAACGACCTCATCAACTTTGTGTACATATCCGGTGTTGGCTCAAGCGGCGGCAAGGCGCGTACTTGTTTGCCAATCAAACTATATTGAGCAAGGACTTGCCTGCAAGATGCACATTGCTCTAAATGGTCATCTAATTCGGTTGTATCTATCTGCTCATTTTTCAAATCACGGTGTGCAGCTAGCAACACCTGAGCCTCGGTACAGTTCACTCTTCGTCGCTCACTTCTTGTTTGTATAAGGTAATAAACCGCTCGCGTGCTCGCATTAAGCGCATTTTGACCGCCGATGAGCTGATATTCAGCACGCCGGCAATCTCCGCGCACGACATCCCATCGTTCTCGTAGAGCCATAAACAGACAGCGTATTTGGGCGGCATTTGTTTCAGGACGTGCTCAACAATTTCACGGTCTGCTACTCTGCCTTCAAATCTTCCACCGTCGTATCCACCGCGCTCATACAGCGAACTGGCACCGCTGGCTCGCCCGCTATTCGGGCTGTCTTCGTCGGAGTTGTTGAAGCTGTCGGAGACAGCGCCACCAGACTCGGAGACCACACCTGCGCCAATACCGCGATCATCATTAAACAACGAGAGCGGAAGCCATGAGATGAGACGCCTCCGGCGCAATGAATCGGTCGTTGTATTGGCGGCTATGCGGTAGAGCCACGCGGATAACGCGCCTGGTTGTACCACTGTGCCATTCAACAACGCCTTATACGCTTTGACGAAAACATCCTGTGCCAGATCATATGCCTGCTCACGATTACCGATAAGACGATAGATGAAATTTGTAATAGGTCCCTGAAAGCGCAGAAAAATCGCTTCAAAATCCGCCACATCCACTCGCTGTACCTGCTCATGGACAGCTAATTCAGCCTTATGAGGGTGCGCATCAGCCATTTCGCTCTGCGCGTTGGCTGGTTTCGCAGTGTTGTCCTCATCCACTGACAATGGGGCGGTGGGACTGCCTTTACGTTCGGTACCTATGACCGGACGTAAACTGCTATTCGTAGTGTAGAGACGGATAGAGGTGTCCATTGGTTACATCAGCCTTATACTCTTTCAGTGTTTAACGCATAATACATGAAACTTTATCATTGCTTACTGGTAGCATAACACATTTCTTTCAAAAACGCTGTGAACTATGAGACATTCAGGCGGCCTTTGGCCTAAATTTTCCTACTATTTGATAGGCCGCTACCAATAAAACACAACACTGTCTCATTGTCTGGCGTTAAAAAATGTGTTGCTATGTTAATTGTTATTGAAGCGGCAGCGAGACGGCCGCAGTCATTCCACGAGCTTTACAACTTCTTGGTTTCCTGCTGGCGTCAACTGGCTGGTGGCACACAAGGCATTCCAGGTGGCTGAGATAGCTGTAACAAGCTTCCATAAGGATAGTATATCACATGCTAGCTTGTAACGCTTCCCACACTGCCTGATGAATCGCAGCACGGAATTGTCCCCAATCGTGCCAATCGCCTGTGATTTGCGAGTCGTAAAATCGTTCCAGGTGGCTCAACCGTTCTGTTAAAACAGGTAAGTCGGTTGGTGCGATGAAGCGAAAACTCTCAACGCGCTCACTCAAATCCAGGGGGCCAAGCTTGCCGCCAACTTCATCGAGCAGGAAGGCAAATGTATAGAAGACGGGTTTCTCACCTGTCGTTGCCGTCGTATAGGCGACAGCCGCCAGAAATTGCCGCACCTCGATATCCAGACCAGTCTCTTCGAGTGTTTCGCGCAACAGTGCATCGGCGATAGGTTCGCCATGATTAATGCCGCCGGTGGGTAGTCTATACGTTTCACGTGGATAGAATGTTTTAAGCATGGTTAGCAACAGGCCGTTGGGACGGCGCACAACCATGCACACTTCGCCATAACGGTCCGTTCTGCTCAATGGATCAAACTGGTTTGTTTGTCCCAGATTGATGGTGCGAACAAGTGGCTGGTTGTACATCTGTGAAAGTTGCGCAAGTTCGTGTTGTATGTTTTGTGAGAGATAGGGGAACATCCAGAAAAACCTCGCTTGTCTTGATAGTGTTGTTGGTTTAGTGTACAACATTTTTTGCAGTAAGTAGGTGCTTGCCAACACCGCGCCGTTTCTGATACTATGTTCATATGGAAACTCAACAGAACAATTCGGGCTGGAATATCGTCGGTCATGAACATGCTATTGACCGGCTAAAGCGGACGTTGGCGGCGGAGCAGGTGCGTCATGCCTATATGTTGAGCGGGCCGGAGCATATCGGTAAATCACTGTTGGCCCTTCGTTTCGCGCAAACGTTGCTCTGCACTGGAGGGCCAGACCCGCGGGTTTCACCCCAGAATCCGTGCAATGTCTGCCTCTCGTGCCGTAAGGTGATGCATGGTAATCATCCTGATGTGCATGTGATTCGCAAGGCCCCTGATAAGCAATTTATTGTGATTGAACAGATACGGGCGCTGCAAAGCGATTCGGCGCGTAGGACGTTGGAGGGACGACGCAACATTTTTATTATTGAGGACGCGCACGAGATGAATCCGGCGGCGGCCAACTGCCTGTTGAAAACGTTGGAGGAGCCTGAGCCTGATGTTGTGTTGCTGCTCACGGTGCCTGACCCAGGATTGTTGCTGCCAACTATACTCTCGCGAGTGCAGCAGGTGATGATGCATCTACTGACAACTGCGCAGATTAAGATGGCACTGGAAAAACAATGGGAGGTTGAGCCGAAAGAGGCCGCGTTAATTGCTGCACTTGCCGCCGGACGTATGGGCTGGGCCATACAGGCGGTGGAGGATGAAGATATGCTCACAGAGCGCAAGGCGCAACTGGAGACATTGAGCAAATTGCCCACAGTGAGCAAAGTGCAACGTTTCGATATTGCCCAACGGCTCAGCGCCGACAGCGAGAAGGCGCGAGCGGTGCTGGAGTTGTGGTTGCTGTGGTGGCGTGATATGGTATTAGCAGCAAATACCTGTCTTGATTTGACCGTCAACGTAGATATGCGCGACACGTTGAAGCAACAGGCGGCAAAGGTCGGCACCTCTGAAGCCGAACGTATGGTGCGTGCCATACTTGGCACAATGGAAGCTCTCGACCAGAACGTCAACGCCCGTGCCGCACTCGAAGTCTTAATGCTCGATTTACCGAAAATGTAGGGGTCCGATTTATCCCGCCCAATGTGCCGACCGACAACAGGAGGAATACCCGATGCGAACCGATTTCCAGCACTTGCTGGTAGAAGAAGATGGCGGCGTGCTGACCATCACCATGAACCGACCCGAAGTAATCAATGCCTTTAATGATACGATGCTGGAAGAGTTGGGGGAGGCGATGGACGCAGCCGCGCAGGATGAGTCGGTGCGCTGCGTGGTACTGACCGGCGCGGGTAGAGGTTTTGGTTCGGGTCAGGACTTGCGTGCCTTTGTCCAGGTGGATAGGAGTCATGGCGATGCCGAGGTGAGCGTCCACCTGCAAAAATATCATCACGTCGTACTGACTATGCGCAACATGCCTAAGCCGGTAATTGCTGCCGTGCGCGGCGTTGCCGCCGGTATTTCATGCAACATCGCGCTTGCCTGTGACCTGCGCATTGCAGCCGAGGATGCTCGTTTTATCGAAGCGTTTGCCCGTATTGGTCTCGTCCCAGACGGCGGTGGCGGCTATTTTTTGCCACGTTTAGTAGGGATGGGCAAGGCGCTGGAAATGGCAATGCTGGCAGAAGAGGTGAGCGGGCCAGAGGCTGAACGTCTCGGACTGGTGAATAAATGCGTGCCGGTCGAGGAGTTCGAGGGCGCGACAAAAGCGCTGGCGCAGCGATTGGCGAACGGGCCGACCAGTGCCTATGGCATGATGAAAAAACTGCTCTATACATCAGCCGAAAGCGACCTGCAAACATCGTTACAGTTAGAGGGCGAACTGCAAGATAAGGCTATTCGGACAGAGGACCATCGCGAAGGGGTTACTGCCTTTTTGCAGAAGCGCAAAGCGAACTACACGGGCAGGTAACAGCGTTGCGTATCGAAACCCTTTCCTATAGTAATGTACATACGCAGGGCGCACAACGGCGGAAGTGGTTGTTTCAGTACAGCCCACAACATATTCAGCAGAGTACCGCGTTGATGTTGCACGCGCTGACGTTGCGTCCACCTGCTACGTCGCCGAGTATTGTTGTACTGGGTGCGGGTGCCTGTACCGAGATTCCTATTGCTGAGCTTGCTCATGCTGCCGGTGATGATGAAGTTGTGCTGCTAGACCTTGATCGCGCTGCAATGGAGCAGGGACGCAATGAAATTGCATCGCCCGCATTACGTAGAAATGTGCGACTGGTCGAAGCCGATATCACCAGGGGCGTCAGCGACAATTTGAATAGCTTGATGGAGCAGCGTCCCTGGCATAAGCTGATTGCGCAAGGTGCGCATGCTGTGTTTGACGCGGCTGCTGAATGCCTTGAGCAATGCGCTGTACCCGACCCGCCGGAGCTAGCGAATGTGGGCAGTGGTTTTGGCGTAGTAATCAGCTCGCTCGTCCTTTCGCAACTTTTCAGCTATCCTTTGCTCGATGTGTTGGATTATGTGCAGCGTATCGCCCCGCAGATGGTAGGAGAGCAGGAGCGGCATCGTCGCTATCAGGACGCAGCACAGGCGTTTCGTATTCGTGTCATCCAGGCTCATCTGCATTTGTTGCGCAGTCTGCTGGATACGGGCGGCATTGTTGTGCTGCTTAGTGATATCCGTGGCTTCGTCTTCAATGTTTATGGCACTGACCACGATGCGCAACACCGTCGTACCATGCCGCTTGTGCCACGCACATTGCCCGACATGATACGCGAGAATTTTACTATCGTCGAGGAGAGCAACTGGGAATGGCTGTCCGATCTGCCGGAAAAAGAACGGTTAGGTCGTGGTTATGAGGTTGCTGGTTATATTTTACAGGCGCAGGCACAAGCGCAAGCACAAAAAGATGAGACTCCCTCGATTTTCAACAATTTTGGCTTGAGGGATTAATATGACGATCATTCTAGGTCTGGCAGCGGCTATTTTCTGGGGGGCTGCCGATTTCCTGGCGCGTTACTCGACGCGCATCATTGGCACCTATCGTACACTTTTTTTCATGCAATTCTTCGGTCTGATTATCTTGAGTATCTATCTTGCCTTCGCCGGTGATTTTGGGCGTTTATGCCAGGTAGCGTTCTGGCAAGCCTGGGTATGGGCTTTGCTCGCGGCTTTGCTCAACGTCGTCAGTTCGCTCGCGCTCTATCGTGCTTTCGAGGTAGGTATTCTCACAATCGTTTCACCCATTGCTGCGAGTTCCGCCGCTTTATCTGTTGTATTTGCTCTCATGAGCGGCGAGACTATTAGCAGGCCTCATGGTGTTGGCATTATGGCGGCTTTGTTCGGAGTAGCGTTGGCGGCAACCGCCTTTTCGTCCACAAAAGAAGTGCAGGATGTGAAGATTACTGAAGGTGCATCGCGGCATACTGGTATATTGCCACGTGGTGTAGCCTGGGCTTTAGCGGCCTCACTTGGTTATGGCATCATCTTCTGGATATTAGGTTTCCGTGTCACTCCTGTACTTGGGGGAATTGCCCCCGTCTGGTTGATACGGCTGACGACTCTTTCTACGCTCAGTCTGCTTGTTGTGCCTTTGAAACAGAAAGTAAGCGTACCGCGTGGAAGCGTCTGGTGGTTTATCGCTGGTGCCGGTCTACTTGATACTGCCGCTTATGTCTCGTTCACCATCGGCCTCACGGCTGGTCAGGTTGCCATTATTGGCGTCATAGCCTCGCTCTTTAGTGCTGTCACCGTTCTCCTCGCCTGGATTTTCATACGTGAGAAGCTGCAATGGAGCCAGTGGCTGGGTGTCGCTATTATTTTTGTGGCAATTGTGCTGGTGAATGTGTAGTTTGGGATAGCTGTATCTTGATTTCTCTATTGTCCCCACCTCATTCTGCTGGTATACTGAGTGCATATTTCATACAACAATATACTCACATACGAAGGGGATAGACACATGACAGTAGATATTAGTGATATTGAAGACATTCTTGCACATCAGAATACATGGCGGCAGACGCAGACCATCAATTTGATTGCCAGCGAGAACACACCGAGCGAGGCAGTGCGGCGCGTACAACGCTCTGATTTTATGGGACGTTATGCCGAAGGGCATCCAAATGAAGGCGACAAGGTCAACCGCTATTACCAGGGGACGCGCTATATTGACGAGATCGAGCGCATGGCTCACGCGGAAATTCTTGACCTGTTTGATGTGAAGCAGGCTGATGTGCGACCGATTAGCGGCAATGCCGCGAATACTGCGCTGGCATTGGGCTATTTGCGTGGTGGAGATACGATTGTCGCCAACTCGACTGATGCGGGTGGGCATATCAGTCATGGGCCAGTAGGCGTTTTTGGGCGGCGCATCCAGAATCGGGGGCAATCGCTCAGAATGGGCGTGCCGAACTCGGTCAATCTGCACTTTTTGCCTTTGACGGAAGACCATTATCATGTTGATGCGCAGAAGACCATCGAACTGGTTGATCGTGTTTCACCGCAGATTGTGATTATGGGCAAGAGCCTGTTCCTCTTCCCCGAACCAGTTTCTGAGGTTGCCGCTTTCTGTAAGACGAAGGGTATTCCCTTGCTTTATGACGGCGCACATGTGCTTGGCTTAATTGCCGGTGGACAGTTCCAGTCTCCCTTACACGAAGGCGCGACATGGTTAACGGGCAGCACGCATAAAACATTTCCTGGTCCACAGCGCGGCGTTATTCTGGGCAATTTGGATGCAGAGGACGAGAAGAAATACTGGCCTGCCGCAGACCGCGGCGTGTTCCCCGGTTCGTCCAGCAATCATCACCTGAACACCTTGCCAGCTTTGCTGGTTGCCACTCGCGAGATGAAGACATTTGGACGTGACTATGCGGCTCAGATAGTGCGTAACGCACAGGCGCTTGGTCGCAGCCTTGATGAAATAGGCACCCCCGTTGAGGCGCGTGATTTTGGTTACACAAAGAGCCATATGATCGCTGTCAACGTCTCGCAATGGGGCGGCGGCGTCGAAGTTGCCAAACGTCTGGAAGCCAACGATATCATCGTCAACTATAACATGGTTCCCGGCGATACTGACCCCAAAAATCCATCAGGATTGCGTATCGGCGTTCCCGAAATGACGCGCTTCGGTATGGACGAACGCGCTATGGGCGAACTGGCACAACTCATGCATGATGCCATCGAAGGCAAGAACGTAAAATCCCAGGTGAACGCCCTGCGCGGTCGCTTTGTGGAAATGAAGTTTGTGTAGGGGCCCGATTTATCGCGCCCAACTCGACGGGCGTAGCAATGTCGAGTCGCCGTTCTGATTTGTGTAACTTTTGTGGTACTTCAAAGGTGAATTGTTATGTCCCGTGGCACTCCAAAAGTTCAAGATGGCGTTTTATTTCAGGATAAAATGCCATCTACCGATGCTACTATCGTTGTTGGAACGACAGTGTGGTATAGCTGGTTGGAGTGCCAGAGTTCTTTTCGCTTTGCTTGCCTCGAAGGAACCTTCACTGCGCGGAAAGAGCGGCGTGCGGATAGCTGGTACTGGTATGCGTATCGTCGTCAAAAGGGGCGATTGCATACAGTCTACATGGGTAAGTCTGACGACTTGACGCTGATACGACTCAGCGAAATTGCTCAGCTCATGACCCTGGAATGTGCTTCCACCGATGGAGAAGGTGCTGCCCAATCAGTACAGTCGGAGAGGGTACTTGACCAGGATGAATTGCTGATAACGAAACTTTCAGTACCGCCTGTGCGCTCATCGCTGGTAGCACGCCAACGGCTGGTAACGCAACTGGATGCTGGATTGGGTAGCAAATTGATCCTGGTGACAGGCCCTGCTGGCTTTGGGAAGACCACACTTCTCAGCAATTGGCTGCACTCCTGTTCTTCCCATTCATTTCCCATAGCCTGGCTCTCGTTGGATGCCGGTGATAATGACCCTGTTCGTTTCTGGACGTATGTTATTGCCGCACTGCAAAAATTACAAGCTGGTATAGCTGAACATGTATTGACGATGCTTCCTTCTGTCCAAACACGTTCGCTAGAAACGCTCATGACAGCGTTCATCAATGCGCTTGCCACGTTGCCAGGAGATGTTGTGCTTGTGTTTGATGATTACCATGTTATTGATGCACAACCTATCCACGAGGCCATCACATTCCTGCTCGATTACATGCCGCCACAGTTTCACCTTGTTCTTGCCAGCAGGTCTGAGCCGCCGTTCCCACTGGCGCGTTTACGTGCCAGGTGTCACATGATTGAATTGACGGCAAATGATCTGCGTTTCTCACGTGATGAGGCTGAGGCGTTTTTTCATGACGTCATGAACTTGAAACTCTCAAATGAAGATATTTCGGCCCTTGCGCAGCGTACAGAGGGCTGGATTGCTGGACTGCACATGGTTTCGATTGCCTTGCAAGGAAGACAGAATGTTTCTCAGTTCGTCAATGAGTTTCAGGGCAATCACCGCTATATCCTGGACTATCTCGCCAATGAAGTGTTGCAGAAGCAACCGGAGCATATCCAGCAATTTTTATTACAGACTTCGATACTTGACCGTTTCAATGGCTCGTTGTGTGATGCTGTCACCGATCAAAAGAATAGTCAGATACTCATAGAGCAATTGGAGCAAGCTAATCTATTTCTGGTCGGGTTAGATGATAAGCGTTACTGGTATCGCTACCATCAACTCTTCGTCGAGTTTTTGTACGAGCGTCTTTGCCGCACATCACCAGATACGATGCAAGCATTACATCACCGTGCCGCACAATGGCATATACGTCATGGCTTGACTGTTGAAGCGATTCGTCACGCATTGGCGGCGTCCGAGTTTTCGTTGGCAGCATATCTGATACAAAAAATGGCGCAAACGATGCTGATGAGACGGGAGGTAACAACGCTACTTGGGTGGCTAGCCGCTTTGCCTGATTCTATTGTTCAGGATGCGCCGCATTTAAGCCTTGTATATGCATGGGCGCTCATCCATGCCAATCAGCTTGAAGCTGTTGAGCAATACCTCCTGCACGCTGAGAACGCCCTTGAGGCTGGCAAGGTACTCGGAGAGATTCCGAATATGCGTGGTGAAATCGCGGCAATTCGTGCGCGTGTCACCGTGTTTCAAGGCGAGAGTTCTCGTACCATTGAACTTTCGCAGCAGGCATTAGCGTTATTACCTGAGAAAGCTATGCCTTTACGCGGAGAGGCTGCACTAAATCTTGGCATTGCTTATATCTCAAATGGCGATGCGACAGCCGCGAGTCAAGCTTTTGTCCAGGCAAGAGACATAAGTGAGACTGCCGGTAATCTGCGCACAGCTATGCTTGCTGTGCGTTATCTTGCGCAGGTGCAGGTAGACCAGGGTTTATTACATCAGGCCGCTGAGATGTACCAGCAAGGTCTCAATGTTGCGCATTCAGCGGGTGAAACGATGCTCCCGCCACTGGGTTTTATGCATGTTGGTCTGGGAGAGTTGCTATATGAATGGAACAGGTTAGATGAGGCAACATCCCAACTAGAAGAGGCTATTGAACGTGGACAGCGTGGTGGCGATGTCAAAATCTGGCTCATGGCCTATCTCTTACTGGCAAAGGTGAAACACGCGCTCGGCGACCATGATAGCGTGAATAGCATTTTTGAGCGAGTTGAGGGCCTGATACGACAGGCAAACTTCACACGCGCCCGTCTGTGGTTGGAAACAGATCGGGCGTTATTAGAGATTGCGAAAGGCAATGTTGCCGCAGCCGCAAACTGGGTGCAGATGTGCGGGTTGGATATCGAAGCTCAGCCAACGTTTGCGCTGGAGTATGATTACTTTATTCTGGCGCGTATGCTGCTTGCTCTGGGCAAAACAGAGAAGGCAATACGCATAGCCTCACAATTGTTGTGCATGGCTGAAGAGAAAGATCGCACTGGCGTGATGATTAGCAACCTGACCTTGCTGGCGGCAGCGTATGAAGTAGCGAACAATGCAAAACAGGCCATGCATGTTCTCGGCAGGGCGCTTTCACTCGCCGAACCGCAAGGGTATGTGCGTACCTTTGTAAACGAGGGGATAGCAGTAGAACGTGTGCTAAAGAAGATGCGTAAAGCGTATCCAGTACAGCAACGGAATGGTAGTAATCAAGGATGGGCCTTCTCATTGGGCTATATTGATACATTGCTGGCTGCGTTTGGCAATACTCAAAGCGTGTCGGAGAACCAGTTTGTGTTGGTACATAACGGTCGCCCCTTGCAACCTTTGCTCGAATCGCTCAGCGGGCGCGAACTTGAAGTATTGCAACTGATCGCCACAGGCCAATCGAATCGTGAAATTGCGCAACAGCTTATTGTAGGTATGAACACCGTCAAGACGCATGTCAAAAGCATCTACGCGAAACTCGATGTGCATAGCCGCACTCAGGCGCTTGTACGCGCTCAAACGTTGCGTTTATTGTAGGTAGATATTTCTTTTAATTACCCTCCTAATCCTGTCCAATCACCTCTTTGGGTGGCGAAAACATGTAATCTTTTCAGGTACAATCAACGAACAGATACTGTTTTATGTTTTCAAATACCATTACTACCCAGGAGGGATATTTTATGAACATGCAACTGAGAGAAACCGATGCTCGTTCATTAACACCTGCAAAAAGGAGATATTCTAGCATAGCTCCTTTTACCTTTGCTTCCCACAGCATTGCGCACGAGGGGCAAAGCAACGAAGATACCATGCTGATTGATAGGCGCAGAGGTCTGGCAGGAGTATTCGATGGCGTGGGCGGAGAAGACGCTGGTGAAGTCGCTTCACAGCTTGGAGCGCAAGTGATACGCCGGGCCTGGAAGCGTGTTGTGCAACAACAGCATCCCGATCATAATGCGGCGTTGCTTATGTTGCGTGACGCCCTCGATATTCAGGCGCTGGTATACAAGCTGCTTGACGAGGCCCAGGCAGCCATTAGCGGCGAAGGTGAGAGGAGAGCAAATGCGACTCCAGCTTCTGATGAACATATCAGTTACCCTGAAACGACAGCCGTTGTAGCAGTACTCTGCCAACCCTCTGACCAACTTCCTGAAAAAAAGAGCTATATCATGGGATATGCTCATGTTGGGGATAGCCGTATCTATCTTCTGCGACCAGGCGAGCCAGTACAACGCTTAACTCGTGATGATGGGTATCTCACGTTAAAAATCAAAGATCATACGATTAATGAAGAGGACGCTTTACGCATTGATCAGACGACACATGCAGAGCAACTGACTGAAGCGGAACGTGCGATTTTTGATAAACGCAACGGTATTACGCAAAGCCTGGGTCATCTGAACCCCAAACAGGCATCCATTACAATACACATTGCTCAGACAATGATTTTCCCTGGAGATCGCGTGCTATTGTGCAGCGATGGCATTCATGATAATCTGACTGATGCTGAAATTGAGACGATTGTTCGTGGCCGTGCGCGAACTACCATTGCCCGTCACCTTGTCCAGCGTGCGCTTGAACGCTCACGAGAAACGCATCTCCGCGCTAAAAAGGATGATATGAGTGCGGTAGTTATTACCTGTAATGTTTAGAGAGTCATTTCGAGGAGGTGCATACCATGCCAAATTTTTCCGAATCGGTTACGAATCACTACACAGCACTCTTACAAACCCTCTGCGACATATCCGAAGCCTATCTCTATGAGGGCAAAATGGACGAAGCGGTGAACATCTTGAACATCGGAGAGCAGTTTGCTAAAGCGAAAGAGGTAGCGCCGCGAGACGTGATGAAATTGCTATTACAACATGGCAACGTACTGATTATGAATTATTTCCTTACCAATAGCGGCTTTGATGCGATGCTATCAATGGTTCTGCGTGCAAAAAAGGTTGCTGAGGATATGCCAGATGAGCAAGGGAAAGCCGATGCTTTGCAGTTGCTTGGGGAGGTCTATTACTACCAGTCGTTGAATACTGAGGCGCGTGAATATGAGCGAGCGTTGGAGTATTTCCAGCAAGCACTTAACAGCCGTGTGGCGCTGGGTGATGAAAGAGGGACAAGCGAGTCCCTTTTCTATATTGGACTGATCTATCAAAATGGAGATACGCCCGATAATGAGAAGGCGTTTGATTACTTTACTCGTTCATTTCATATAGCCGAGAAACATGATTACAAACTTGAGGAGTCGTATGCAGCCCGTCACATTGCGAGCATACTGGGCGAGCGGAAAGAACTGGAACAGGCTCTCACATATGCACTGCGCTCGTTGTCGTTACGCGAAGAGATTAGCTTCAATCGCTATCTGCCACCTTCGCATGGACTGGTGGGTGAGATATACTTCCGGCAACATGACCTGGAACGAGCAATGTTTCATAACCAGCGAGCGTATGAACTGGCGCAAGAGATGAATTTGCCATCTTTTATCATGTGGGGTTCGATTGCCATCGGTGAAATTTATCTTGCGCAACATGATACAGCACAGGCAAAAGAGAAATATGAGCAGGCGTATGGTATCGCGCAGGAACTCAATCTGCCTTACGCTCTCAAGGAGCTGCGGGAGAAATTGCAACAGCTCCTTGATTGAGCTTTAATCCTTCGCGCTTATTACGAAAAGACAGGCCCAATCCCATTCACTCTTTATGCAGGACCACGTCTGACCCATTCACGTCCAGCGTCAGCGTTGCCTGTGGGGAATTTCCTATAGTGATATCCGGGACACCCGTATCCGTGACAGTAATACCAGGATAATTGGTGGTGAGGGTGCCAAGTATTCCTGTTGTTTTGAGGTGAAAAGAAGCATCGCCCGGTAAAGAGGCATCAATGGAACCGCCATTGGAACTCAACGTCGCGTTTGCCGTGCTATCGAGTGATCCTTGAAAGAGTATAGGGCCACCATTATTATCCAGCACGGATGTGCCTTTCAATGTGTCTTGCACAAGAGAGATTGCTCCACCATTGGTACTCAGCTTCATCTGTCCGCTCACCCCGAACACATCAATTTCGTCAGCAGTAATATTCAAATTGATGTTCGCGGGTACGGTCATATCCAGGTTGCAGCCATTAATAATAACCGTATCGCTATCTTGCGCGTGGCTGGAAAACACAAAGAGGCCGCCAAGGTTTTGCAGTACCACTTGATTGGTGGAAGTGCTGGCGTGAACATGGACATACCCGCTACATTGATCAATGAACAGCGTGGTACCTGAATCGACGGTAATGACGTTGCCTGTTTGCAACTTATAGACAAAGAAGCCGATACCGCCAAGAATGATGAGCAGAAAGATAATGCCTGGCAAGCGATTGCGCCGCCGTCGTGCTTGAAATGCCGTATTGGAATTGTACAACATGGGTCAGTCTCCTCTTATGCATGGAGCGTAATGCTTCCAGTGTTCGTCTTGAGCGATACAAGTGCGTGAGGAGGTTGACCAACATCCGTGTGTATCTCCTTGTTTTGCACTTGTATGCCTGTGTAATCAGATGTAATCGAACCACTGTTTGTCACAGCATCTATATGAAAAGATGCGTTTTGCGGGAAGGTGGCATCAATTGTTCCCTGAATGTTCACAAGAGCATACGTTCCTGTGGAGCCAATAGAGCTATCAAAAGTGATGGGGGCTTGATTATTACTGAGTGTTACTTGCCCATCTAGCGCAGATTGTGTCACAGTGATCGCGCCCGTATTATCACTCAGGAGTGATGTTCCAGTCACATGACAGTTCGTGAGCGTGATGGCACCAGCGTTAGAAGTGAAGGTCATCTGGCCCGTGATACCAGTTATGTTAATATTAGCTGAGTTGGTTGTTACTTTCAAATCGGTATCCGCCGGGACAGCGATATCAAGCTTTCTGCCGCCGACCGGGTCACCATCGAGGATAATTACGCTGCTATCGCTATTCTGCTGAAAGCCGCCGATACCGAAGTTCCAGGGGAGGGCAATATTGCCAGGGCTGATGATCTGGAAGATCATCTTGCTGTTATCTACTCCAGCATGGATGGAAATAGTGGGTAGATCTACCTCTGAGTATTGCTGGCTGTTAATTACCAGTGTTGGATGGCCCTTAACGGGAATGGTGGTTGGACCAAAAATTCCCCAGGTGTGCGCGAAGGTCGCGTAACTAGCAAACAGCAGTGCGACCAGTACGATCAAGGGAATCAGACAACCCGGACGACATCCCCGGAGTGGACTGCGCCCTCTGTTAGAAGTTTGGCGAGCGAAAGGATTGCCCTGTACCGGTGGAATGGAAAATGAATCGGGCGAACCATAGTATTGTGGTTGTCCGCCATAAAGTGGACCATTTGTTGCTGGCTGGTTTGATCCAGGGTCTACAAAGCTCATATGCTATCCCTCTTCGCAAAAAAAGCAGAACAATTTGTTTCGCCCTATTATAACTCATCTGGCAAGGGGTCTGTTATTGGCTTGTAATGTGGCGCTGGAAGGGACACGAAAGGCAGAAGGCCACCAGTATTCGCACGCGAATACCAGTGGCCTTCTGCCTTTCGTGTCCCCTGCTATACAGATGCTCCATGCTCGTTCAACAAATCGGCCAGCCATTGCTCGTCATGGGTGGGAACACCGGCTTTTTGCGCTTTTGCCAGCTTGGAACCGGCATCTTCGCCGACGATGAGGTGGCTGAGTGATTTGCTGACGCCGGAAGCGATGGTGCCGCCGAGTTTTTTGATCGCCTCTTCGGCGACGGGGCGCGTCATGCTGCTGAGGCGACCTGTCAGCAGGAAGGATTGGCCCGCGAGTGGCCCTGATAGCTCCTGCTTTTCTTCGCGCATGTTGACGCCATATTCACGCAATCGTTTGATGAGGGTACGGTTATTCTCGTTTTGCAGCCATTCATAGAGACTGTGACCGATTTTGGGGCCGATGCCGGGAACGTTTACTATCTCCTCTTCGCTGGCTGACAGTAAGTGGTCCATATCTTCAAAAGCATCGGCAATGATTTGCGCTGTTTTTTCGCCCATGTAGCGGATATTCAGGCCGAAGAGCAAGCGCCAGAACGAACGCTGCTTGCTGGCCTCGATAGCGGCAAGCATGTTGTCTGCGCTTTTGTCCTTGACACCTTCCAGCAACAAGAGTTGATCGCGGGTCAACGTGTAGAAATCTGCGACGCTTTTGATATAGCCGCTACTGACGAGTTGCTCGCACATTTTTTCGCCGATGGTATCAATATCCATTGCGCCGCGTGAAACGAAGTGGATGATGCCTTCGAGGTTGCGTGAAGGGCATTGCTCATTGGGACAATAGGCCATTGCTTGATCGGGAACGCGCACGATGGGGGTATCGCAGATGGGGCAGCGTTCGGGCAAGTGGTAGACTTCTTCTTTGCCAGTGCGCCGCTCTACGACAGGCTTGACTACCTGGGGAATGACTTCACCAGCACGCTGTACCAGCACCCAATCGCCGATACGCAGGTCTTTGCGCTGAATATCCCCTTCGTTATGAAGAGCGGCACGCGAAACGGTCACGCCGCGAATATTGACAGGTTCTAGCAAGGCCCACGGGTTGACCGAGCCGGTGCGCCCGATGTTCACGCGGATATCGAGTAGCTGTGTTGCTACCTGTGTGGGTGGATATTTGAAGGCGATGGCCCAGCGTGGGTCCCGTGCCACGATGCCAAGTTCTTGTTGTTGCGCGAGGTCGTTGATTTTGATGACGACGCCATCAATTTCGTAGGGCAGGTTGAAGCGTTCTCTTTCCCATTTTTTGCAATAGTCCAGCACCTCATCCAGGTTTTTCGCCAGCCGGATGTTTGGATTGACATGAAAGCCCCAATCGCGAATAAGTTGCAAGGCTTCCCATTGGTTCTGGAAATCCAAGCCTTCCATATAGCCAATCTGGTAGCCGAAGAAATCGAGTGGACGCGTCGCGGTAATGCGCGGGTCTTTCTGGCGCAATGAACCGGCGGCGGCGTTGCGCGGGTTGGCGAACAGCCGATTATCCTGCATCTGTTCGTTCAGTTTCTCGAAGCCCTTAATGGGTAGATAGATTTCGCCACGCACCTCTACTTTGTCAGGTATATTGTCGCCGCGCAATCGCTGGGGAATGCTGCGAATAGTGCGTATATTGGGCGTCCAATCTTCGCCGACGAGGCCATTACCGCGTGATGCTCCAATGGTCAACTTACCTTTTTCGTAGGTAAGCGCCATTGCCAGCCCATCAATTTTGAGTTCACAAACATATTCAAAGGTGGCATTAGGCAGGATATTCAGTGCGCGTTTATGCCATGCCAGCAATTCTTCCTCGTCGCGTGCGTTCGCCAGGCTCAACATGGGGACGGGATGTTCGCGTTGCGGTACATCCTGGACAGGCTCACCGCCTACGCGCTGGGTTGGAGAATCAAGCGTCTGGAGTTCTGGATGTTCTTGCTCGATACGCAGCAGTTCGCGCATCAACTGGTCGTATTCAGCATCGGTCAGCGTCGGGTTATCCTGCACATGATACAGGTAATTCGCTTCTTCTATTTGATGACGCAGTGTAGCGACATAATCTGCCAGTTGTTCTGATTCACTTTCACCGGCGTGAGCAAAAAGATCGGCTTGATTTGTTTCAGATTGGCTATTATCATTTTGTTGTGCATGGTGTCTATCAGGCATACAAAAAACCCCCGTCAAGATGCCGTAGGGACCGATTGATCGCGTCCGCGTTTCCACTCAACATCATGAAATATCAGGAGACACGAAGAAGGCGGACGCGATAAATCGGTTCCTACGCTGATCGGTGCCAGCATATCCTCGCGGTTCATGCGGACACGAAGAAGGCGGACGCGATAAATCGGTTCCTACGCTGATCGGTGCCAGCA